>MDSV01175566.1_pt1 | contig 12467 bp, 5 predicted proteins | sample 810851 | NCBI WGS metagenome assembly MDSV01 (sample SAMN05326640, study PRJNA326480) | marine metagenome | isolation source: seawater | place: Atlantic Ocean: North East | collected 2012
CTTCAGCCGGCGCCTCGCCTCCGTCTTCAGAACCTCGGGGTCCACGCCGCACGCCTCGAAGAACGCCACCATCGTGACGTCGTCCAGCTCCGCCGCCGCTGCCGCGATGTGCTCGGGCGCGATGTAGTTCATGCCGACGTTTTGCGACTCCTGCAGCGCCGCCTCGAACACGCGCTTCGCGCCGCGCGAAAAGGGAACCTCGGACGTGCCCCCGCGTCCCCGGCCGCTCGCGTCGGCCGCGTTGTACGAGGAAATGTCCTTCGCCTTCTCGCGGGCGCTCTCGATGGTCATGCCCGAGCCGAGGTACCCCCCCTTCCGCGCCTCCTCGGCGACGAGGCCCATCAGGATGTGCTCCGGGCCGACTTCCGGGCGCCGCAGCGCCTTGGCTTCCTGCTGCGCGAGCATCACGGCTTTGATGGCGCGCTCGGTGAACTTCTCGAACACGGCGGTCACGACGAGCGCGCCGCGAGCCTGGCGTTTCGTTCGGGTTAAACCCGGGGGGCGCGTGGGGAATCGCGACGTGACACGTCAGACGAGAGACGCGCGCGGCGGCGGCGGAGGCGTCAACACTAAAAAAAAAACGCGACGCGGGAAAAATCTCGGCGCGACGTCTGACGTGTTCGACGCGATCGACCGAAAACCGCCCGAAAACGCCAGCGCGTCCGCGCTGCCCGATTTTGAACTGTCGCGGAGCGCGCTTCGCGGCGCGGCGTGACGCGTCAGCGTCGGGAGACGCGACCTGTGCCGGCGGGACGCACCTTGACGACGTTGCGAGCGCGAGCGAAGCCGGCGGTGCCTGCACGCGGTGGGTTCAGGTGGAGGTGTGAGTCGTTCGAGTCGTCAAAGCCGGTGTCCGGGCTAGATACGGCCCGCGTTCCCTCGGTCGTCGCGATGCGTTCGCGAAATCGTCGCGCGGAAAGCGCGCGTCCGCGCGAAACATAACAAGATTGTTACGCACCTGATGCGCCGGAGGCGAAGCCGGAGCGCGCGCCCCCGAGCGCGCGAGCGCGCGTGGGGGCCGCCGCGACGGGCGCGGACGAGCGCGCGGGACGAACGGTCTGCGGTGTGGGGCGTTCGGGGGATCCCTGTCAGAACCTGAGCGCCGAGAGAAGCCGGCCGGACGCCGCGGTTGCCGGCATTCGGCGGTTGAAAAAAGGCGAGCGCGCGTTCGGGCCCGAAGCGTCGGTCGTCGGCGACCGGCGCGCGCGGGTCGCGCCGGACGCGACCGCGGAATTCGGGTTCACGTCCGCGAAAGAAGCGCGGCGCGCGTCGTGTCAGGCGCGCGCTGACGGCGGTACACGCGCCGCGCGCGCGAACCCGTGCGGCCGCGCCCCGAGTCCACGCGGTGCGTCGACCCGCGCGGTCGTGCCGGTGCGATCTCAAACGCGCGTACCGTCATCGCGGGTCGGCTCGTCGCGGCGAGCGCGTGGGGCATGGTGCTCTGCTTATGCGCTCGAGCGGAGTGGCGAGTCCTCGACTTGAGTGCGCTCGACGCTCGTGCGTGCGTTTGGGTCGTGCGAGTGGCGCTCGTCGTTGACCGGCCTGCGCGCGAAGAGCTGTGACCGGCTTCGCGCCGCTCCGCGAACAGAGCGCGAAAAAGCGAGAAAAAGTGGCAAAAAATCGCGCGAACAAATGCCAGATCATCGCGATATTTCTCGGCAGGGTAATTGCGCATACGAAGCCGACCAAAAGATCGCTTTTTCGTCCGCGCGGTGCCCACTCGATTCGACACCGCATCGCAAAACCCCGTATCGCGGTCGCGATTCGATTATCTTCGTTTTGCGAGTGCGACGTCAGCCATCACGAGGGCGCGCGCGAAAAAACCGTTTCAAAAGTCCGCACGCAGACTACCTCCCGTCCCGAACGAACGCGCGCGTCCGCGTTCGCGTTCGCGACTCTTCCCGCAGGGCAAGCTCACCGCCAGGTCTTCTCGCCGAGCCCCCGCCTGGCTTCCCTGATGGTGGTGGCGGCGCCGCGCGCGCGCGCGGCGGCGACGCGGCGGTCGTGTATGACGCGCGAGAGCGAAGGCGCCTCCGCGGCGCGCGGCAGCGACGCCGGCGGCGGCGGGAGCCGAAGCCCTGACCCGCGACCGCGCGCGAGCCCGAACCCGTCGTCCACGTCCACGCGCGACAAAATCGGTTCGATCGCGAAAGGACCTTTTCGAAAGTCGCCGTCGTCGCCGCGGGGCGCGCGCGCGACGCCTTCCTTCGGAGAAGGCGGCGTCGCGTCGAGACACCTCTCGAGAAGCGGGCTTCTCGAGCGCGCGACGTCTCGCCTCCGGCGCCCGGCGGGCCCGGCGGCGGCGAACGCGACACCCTGCTCGCCGAGCACACCGAAACCCTTGCTGTCGTCGCCGCGCGCGCCGAGCGCCGCGACGCGCGCCTCGCCGACGCGCGCGCGCGCGCGACTGGCGCCGGCGCCGGTTCCCGGGCGCGGCGAAGCGAATTCTCGTCGTCACGAATTCGTCTTCGTCGTCGTCTTCGACGACGGACGACGACGACGACGACGCGCCTTCGCCCTCGATCTGCGCCGAGGCCATCGACCGGCCTCCACCCTCGCCGGGGAGACGTTCGTCGTCGTCGTCCACGAGCGCGTCGACGTACGGGTTTCGAACCGCGACGCCGGCGGCGGCGTCGGCGGCGTCGTCGGCGCCGGTCCCCGCGAAGGCGGCGTCTTCCGGCCCGAACACGAGCACGCCGGCACGACGCAGGTCCGAAGCTCGTCCGAAACGGTCACGAAACGGCTTCTCACGCGCCCTTCCCACGTCGGACGCGTCGCGAGAACGATCCACCTTCGCGAACGACGCGCGCGCCGCGAGCTCGACGCGTCTCGCCTTCTCCGCCGCCGACCCGACGAGCCTCCGCCGTCTGCGCTCCGGCGGACCGGGAACTTCTCCGCGCGGGTTTCGAGCCGCGACGCCGTCTCGCGCGCGTCGCGTCGTCTGCGCCGCGTCGCGCAGGGTCTCGACGTGCGCTTCCTCGGAGCGCTCAGCGATAGCGCGCGCGGCGGCCGTGGCGGCGCGCGCGGCGCGCGCGACGGCGTCCGTCACGAGCGCCACCGCCACCGGCTTCGCTCGCGTTTTTCTCTTCTCCGCGTCGGCGACGCGGAAGCGGCGGGACGAAGCTTCGGTCCTCGCGTCGAGAACCGTTCGCTCGGCGTCGCCGCACGCCCGAGCGAGCTCGGCCGTCTCCCGGTCGTGCGCCTTCTTGATCGCAGAGAAGCGCATCTGCATGTCACCGGTGATGCGCGCGTCGTACGACGCGCTTCCTTTTGTCTCCGCCGCCGAAGCGGCGCGTTCCAGCGCCGCCAGCGCGAACCGATCCGACGCTGAGAAAGCGTCGGAGTTCTCATCCGCCTCCTCGGGACGAACGAAGTTGCCCTCCTCCGGAGGACGGGGCGTGCCGCACCTCGCGGGTTCTCTCGCGGCGAGCCCACGCGCGATATCTTGCGCGAGCCCGCGCAGCGCGATAACCTCGGCGGACACCGCAGGTCGAGCGAGGCGCGCGCGCGCGTACGTCACCTCCATCTCCTCGAGTTGCTTGGCGTGTCTCGCGCGCCGCTCTTCTTCGAGGCGTGCGACGGCGCGAAGAAACTCGCCGTGCGCGCGCTCGCATTCTGAGCGGAAAGCCTTCGCGGAGGCCGCCTCGGCATCGGCCGCGCGCTGGTGCGCCTCGATGCGTAGACGCATGTCCTCGACATCCGCCGGGTCTAGGGGCACGTCCTCCGCTCGGCGCGACGACATAGCGCCGCGCCGAGATTTCTACACTGATGAACGGGCAAAATGCGCGCTTTCAGCCGTCGCATGCGTTTTTTTTTCGCAGAGCACCAAACAAGGTGACGACAAGGACGAACGCGGCGGCGACGAACCGACGAACCGCGCGCGCGTCCAGACACCTCCGGCGCCGCTATCGTTATGTTCCGGTATTAAGCACTCCCCCGCTCTCACGCCTTCCCCGTGGCCTCGCGCGTCGGCGCGAACGTCTCCCGGCTGTGCGCGTCCCCCACCCAGCGCCAGTGCCAGGGCTCGTACGACACGCCCGGAGACGACGCGTCGTCCTTCCCGAAACTCAACTCGAACCCGTACGCGTTCGCGTTGCGCGAGAGCCACGCGAACGACTCGGTTCTCTCGAACGCGACGACCAAGTCGTCCGCCACCTCGGGGCAGGAGATGTCCAGCGCGTACCCGGTGTGGTGCTCCGAAAACCCGGGGGGCGCCGAAACGAGCGCGCGCTTCTGCAGACTCTGCCCCCGGTCGGCGGCGCCGGCGAAAAACAACGCGTGCTGCTTGTCGCAGTCGCGGAAGCCGCTCACCGGCGTCAGGTGGACGCCGTCGCGTAACGCGTGCGTTCGCATGGAGGCGAACGCGCGCGCGGCGGGCGCTCGGAGCAGCACGTCGCCGTGCGTCACGTCCACCCGGCGAAGCGCCCTGCGCGGAGCCTCGCGCGCGCGGAAGTGGCCCATGATGCGCTCCGGAAGAGCATAGGCGCGGACGTACCCCGCGCGCGACTCGGGGTTCCACGTCTCGGCGGTAAGCGACGCGACGGCTCTGTGCGCGCGGCGCTCGCGCGCGAGCCGCGCGGTCGCGCCGGGCAGGTCCACCGCGAGCGCCGCGAGCGCCGCGAGCGCGCCGGCGACGAGCGAGGGCTGAGACCGCTCGCCGTTCCGGAGCCGACGCGCGCCGAACGGACCGTCATCGCCGGGGCTTCTCGGGAGAGGCGTCCCGCCGCGCGACGGAGCATGAAGCGCGCGGTTGCCGCGGTCGCGAAGCCTCCTCCGCGACGGCGGGAGGCCCAGGGGAGGCGGCGGGACGTCGTTGGCGTGCGTCGGTCCCCAGTAAGCTCGGGAGTATGAGGGCGCGGAGGCCGACCACTGGCCCGGGCCGGTCTGTTCCCACCGCGCGCGCGACGCGTCGCGCGTCCGGGAACCGTCCCCTCGGTCGGCACGCGCGGCGTTGGAGACCGCCGAGGGCGCGGTCTCCGAGGGAACGGCCCGATTCTCGGGCGAGACGCGACCGAACGGGTACTCGTGCACTTCGCGGCGGTTCCTGGATCGATCGTCCACGTCGTCCACCCCGCGGCCCGCGGCGGGGCGCGTCCGACCGCCGCGTCTGCGGAACGCCATCCTTCCGTTCAAATCCGTCGCCGCTGAGCTGTCCCCGACACGCCGGGCGAGGCGCCCGTCGGGGCACCGATCCAGCATCGAAGCGCGTCTCGCGGCGCCATCGATCGCGCCCGCGCGATCGAAGAGGGATACCGCGTGAACCGTCATCGCGCGCGTCGCGACGAGGCAACCGAGGCGCGCGCGTCGCACTGGGCGCGGGGACGGGGCGAGGCCACCCCGAGGCGACTATCTGAAACGGCTCCCGTTGGCGCGCGGCACGCCGCGGTTTTAGCGGTTGGGAGTTTCCCGTGTAACACCAGTGCTTATTCCGAAACCACCCGCGGTGCGGGGTGATTGGTCGACGCGCGGCGTGTGAAGACGCGCGGCGAGGATGGAGATCCACGGGGAGAACGTGGCACTCCTCGACGCGGAGGCGACGCCCGCGTCATCTCGACGGTGGAGATCGCCTCTGGTCGTTCTCGCGCTTCTCGGGACGGTGCGTGCCCACGGCAGTCGCATGCCTCTCACGCGCACATCTCGTCGAGAAGACGTGCCTCGGCCGCGGCGGCCGTCGACGATCGCCTCGCGACGACACATCCACTGACCCGACGCACCTTCTCGCCCTCCCACTCTCCCTCCCCGACGCCTCGACCGCGCGCAGGTCGCGGTTCTCGGCTCGGCGTCAGCCTCGAGCGGCGGCGTCGTCCCCAGCCTCGGATGGTCCGTGGACGAGAGCCTAGACACGCATCGGTGGAAGGAGGGGGACTGGTGGAGACCCGCGGCGCGCGACGAGCAGGCACCGACGCCACGGGCGGATGATCGAACGTCCACGGGGACGCTCGGAAGCGCCGCCGCCGACGACCCCGTTCCCGACGCGAGCGGCGAGACGCCGTCGCCGCGCGCGCGGACGAACGACCGAAGCGCGTGGAAGATCGTCGCCTTCGCGTCGCACAACTACCTGGCCATCACCGAGCGCTGGTACGACCGACTCACGGAATTAGGGTACACGGAGCACGTCGTGGCGGCGATGGACGAAGCGCTGTTCGACGCGCTCGCCGCGAAGGGGTACCGCGTGGAGGATCACGTCGTGTCGCCGAGCGAAAAGCTCGAGCCCGGCGAGCCCGTTCCCGGATGGGGACGGCACCTGTGGAAACTGTGGCGGTACAGGCTGAGCTACGCGCTGCGGCAGACGCAGCTGGGCGTCAACGTGTTCCTCGTGGACGTGGACACGATGTGGAACCGGTACGTGCCGCTGCGCGACCTGTTCGACGGCGCCGAGCGGGACGCGCGCGCCGACGTGTTTCTGTCGCAAGGCACGGTGTATCCGCCGGACGTGTACGACGAGTGGGGCTTCGTGGGGTGCATGGGCTCGGTGGCGTTCCGCGCCACGCCCGCGGCGCAGACGCTGCTGCGGCAGGCCATACGCGCGTGCGCGGAGGGCTCGAGCTGCGACGACCAGGTGGCTGTCGACCGCGCGCTCGCGCGCAAGTACGGCATCCGCTGGGACCGCGAGGCCGGGACGGGCGAGGGCGAGCTCGGCGGCGACGCGGGCGCGGCGGCGGCGGCGCGGGCGCCCGTCGCGGCGGACCTCGGCGAGCACGTGAACACGGCGGTGGCGCTTCGCGACGGCGACGCGACCGGCCACGGCGTCGGATCGCAGCGCGACGTTCCTCGACCGACACAAAGCGTTTCGGTGGGTGGCAAAGTGTTCGAGCCGCGCGTCGTCGTGCGCGTGTGGCCGAAGCCCTTCGTGTTCCGCTCCACCATGAAAGACGTGCGGCGCGCGAGCGACGACCAGGCCGCCGCGCTCGCGCGAGCGCCGGGGGCGCCGCGCGCCGCCGGGACGTGCCTCGGCCAGGCGCGTTTTTTGTCGGAGGATCTCGGGGTCGCGGGGGTCGCGGGGAACGGTGACGGAAGCGGCGTGGACTTCTCCTCGCCGTTCATCGTCGCGCCCGCCGCGGCGAAGGACGGCGAGGAGAAGGTGGAGGTGTGGGACAAGTTCCAGAGGTTTTGCTTCGTGATTGAGACGGAGGCGTTTCTGCGCGAGACTTTGCCCTCGCCCGGGCCGCCGGGGCGAAGCACGCGGCTTCCCGGGAAGGCGCGGGAAGCGCGCGACGCGGACGATCCGGAGACGTAGCGCACGAGGCGTCGGTGTCGTGTGATACACGCTAGAAAGATAGGAGACTGATGAGAGCACCACGCGCGCGCCGCGAAACGTCGCGCCGGTTCGCCGCGCCGGTTATTGGACCCGACCACAGTGAGAACGGTCGGTGCGCCGTTCGAAGGTTCGACGACGACGCGTCGGAAACGCGTCGTCCTCTTCAAACGCGCGCGGCGGCTCGTCTCAAACCTCGGCGCGCGCGCGACCGCGGCGCCCACCGGCGCGTCGACCGCGGGCGGTATGGACGACGACGAGATCGACGGCTGGCTGGACAGCTCGGACGACGAGGCCGGGGAAGCCTCGGCCGCTCCCCCGCGGACGCCTTCGTTCTTGGCAGAGACGACGCCAGATTCGACGCCCGCGCGCGAGGCGGTCGCTGCCGCGCCCGCGGAGGAAGCGCCCGCGGCGGCCGCCGTCGCGGAGTCGCCCGCGGGCGTGGAGAAGGCGCTCAAAGAGGCACCCGCGGCGCCTCCTCCCGCGCCCCCCGGTGACCCGACGCCCTCGGCCGCGTCGGTCGAGCCGCCCGCGCGCGCGCTCGAGACGGCGGTCGAACCGAACGCGCCGGTCGCCGAGGAGATGACCGTCCTGTCTCTCTCGTCGCCGAAAGCGGCGGAAAACCGCTATGGGGACCTCCACGGGGAGCCTCCCTCGCGTCTCGACGAACGCGTCGTCTCGACGGGACCGCTCGCGACGAACGACGACGAGGCGCGCGTCACCCCGGAGGAACCGACCGCGACCGTCTCGGCTTCTGACGACGATCGCGACGGGACGTCCGCGCCGGCGGCGCCCGCGGGCGACGCGGGCGACGGGACGATCGCGACTCGCGAGACTCATGAGACTCATGAGACTCGTGAGACTCATGAGACGCATGCCTTCTCGTCCCTCGACGCCGTGGGAGGCGGTGACGGCGAGATGGACCCGGCGTGGACGCTGCGGCGCGCCGGCGGCGGCGCAGAGCGCTCACCGTCGGAGCGGAGCCGAACGAAAAGCGCGTTCGGGTTCGGGTCCCTGCTGGGCGCGTCCCTCGGGAGCGTCACCGCCGCGGTCCGCGCCGCCGCGCGCTCGGACCTCGCGAGGGACGCGCTGGACCACGCGCGCGGCGTCGGGAAGGAGCTCGGGACGCTCGCGAAGCACGTCGCGGGGGAGGACCGAGTCGGAGCCGAAGGCGCGCTTCGCGACGGCGAAGCGCGCGTTGCGAGCGGCGACGGCGAAGACGCGCCGCCGTCCCCCGAGCCCGACTCGGACGACTTGTGGGGCGCGTTCGGCGCGATGGCGAAACACGCGGCGAAGTCGCTCGAGACCGTCGCGACCACGGTCACGGCCGACCCGAACGTGCGTCGCGTCGCGTCCTCGTCGGCGGCGGCGGCTCGGCGCGCGGCGGCCGTCGTCGAGACCAAGACGCTGGACTTTCTGGAGCGGTCCCTCGACCCGAACGCGACGCGTCTCTCGGAGCGCGCGCGGAGGCTCGCCGCGATGGCCGACGCCGACGGAGCGGCGCTGGAGAGGGCGCTCATCGAGCGCGGGTGCGCCGCGCACCTCGAGACCCTGGAGACGCTCGCGGACGCCGCGGACGCCCTTGCCGCCGAGGCGTGGCACGAGACTCGGGCGTCGCGAGACGTTTCTGCCGCGGCGGCGGCGGCGGCGCGGCGCTCGGCGTTCCGCCCGGAGGTTTTGGCTGCGGCGGACGCCGCGCTGGACGTCGAGCGCGCCGTTCGCGACGGCGAATCGCCTTTGTCCTTCGAAGCGCTCGAGGCGGCCGCGAGCGCCGCCGGCGGCGGCGTTCCGGGCGAGGATGCCTCCGAGCTCACGTCTTCGATGCGCGCGGACGCCGAGGCTGTCGCTCGCGCCGCCGCCGCCGAAGCGCTCGGCGCGTTTTTCGCCACCATTCGCGCCGCGAAGGAGGCGGAAAAAGAAGCGCCCGCGCCGGACGGGGACGACGCGCGCGGGCGCTCGACCGAGTCGACCGAGTCGACCGATCGTCCGTCCCCGGAATCGATCGAGGCCTCGATGGTGGCATCGCTCGAGCCCGTCCGCCGCGAGTCCGCGGCGCGCGTCGCGGACGTCGCCGCGGCGGCGGTGGCGCACCTGGCGGACGTAGCGGCGGCGCTGGAAAGCGCGCCCGGGGATTCGGGACGGAGCTCGTCCGAGCACCGGTGGCCGTCGCCGTCCTCGAAGACGTCCGAGGACGACGGCGCGCCCGCGTCGATCGCGCTCGCGCGCGCGCGGCTGATCGGCGCGCGCGTGCGGGCGATGGCGGCGGACGCCGCCGGCATCGCCGACGCGTTCGCGGCGGCGACGACGGCGGCGTTTTCCGCGGACGGATCCGGAGTCGACGTCGACGTCGACTCCGGCGACTCCGCCGCGCCAGTTCCGGAATCCGTCGCGTCGCTGTTTCCGGACCCGGAGACGTTCTCCGCGTTCGCGGCTTCGGTGGAGACGCACGCGCGGACGACCGCCGAGCGCCTGAAGGAAGTGGCGATGGGGTACGCCGCGGACGCGTCGCGGTGTCTTCGCGCGGCGGTCGCCGCGTCCGCGGAGGACGCGGCGGCGTCGTCGCGGTAGCGCGGTTCGATCCGCGCCGCGCGGGTCCGTCTGATGCGGGTTCATCCACGGTTACGCCACAGATTCGTATCTGACGTGGAAAGCGAAATATCCAGAATGTTACTTTTCCGACTCGCGATCGCGGCGTCGTCAGACTGACACGCGCTCGTCGGACATCCCGTTCGAGCCTCTCGTCCGAACGCCTTTCTCTCACCGCCATGTTCGCCGCGGTCTCGACCAACGCTCTGCTCGCGCCCCGCGTCGCGACGACGAAGAGCCGGGGACGCGTCTCGACAATTTCGCGATGCGAATCCGCGTCGGATCGGACCGTCCCGGGAACGAACAACGTCGTCCCCGTCTCGTCCGTGTCCCTCGCCGTGCCCAGAAGAGGCGCGCTGTTCTCCGCGGCGCTCGCACCGCTGGCGCTGTTCGCTACGCCGCCCGCGTCCGCGGCGACCAAGAAGCGCGTCGCGCCCGGGGACCTGAACCAGCGCGAGGAGGCTGCCCGAGACGAAAAAGCCGCGCGCACCCCCGAGGTGTCCTTCGCTATCTTGCGCGTGGACATCGAGAACCTGATGAAGCGCGACGGCGACTTCGGACCCACCATGGTGCGCCTCGCGTGGCACAGCAGCGGCACGTACGACAAGATGACCAAGACGGGCGGCTCGGGCGGAGGCACCATCCGCTTCAAGGAGGAGCTCGCGCACGGCGGCAACGCCGGACTCGACAAGGCGATCAAACGCCTCGAGCCGCTGAAAAAGAAACATCCCGACGTCTCGTGGGCGGACCTCATCGCCTTCGTTGGCGTCGTGGCGATCGAAACGATGGGCGGGCCCGCGATCGGGTTTTCGTACGGGCGCGTCGACGAGATGGACCCGAGCGCCGTGACTCCCGACGGGCGTCTGCCCGACGCGGACAAGGGCGACGGCCCCGGGAAGAAGACGCAGAAGGGCTTGCGCGACGTCTTTTACCGCATGGGCTTCGGCGACCGCGAGATCGTGGCGTTGTCTGGCGCGCACGCGCTCGGGCGATGCCACGCGGACGCCTCGGGGTACGTCGGGCCCTGGTCCGGGACGCCCCTGCTGTTCAACAACTCGTACTTCGTGTTGCTGAAAGGCCTGGAGTGGACCCCGGATGACTCGAAGGCCAAGTTCCAGTATCGGGACCCGTCGGGAAATCTGATGATGCTTCCGTCCGACATCGCGCTCATCGAGGACCCCAAGTTCAAGAAGTTCGTGCTGGAGTACGCCAAGGACCAAGGCGCGTTCTTCAAAGACTTCGCGGCGGCGTTCGAGAAGCTGGAGACGCTCGGGACCTCGGGTCTGACCCCCCTGAAGACCGCGTGAGGACGCTCTGTCGTCTTCGCGCCGCAGAGCCGAACGAAAGAAGAGCGACGCGCGATGGAAAAAAACGCACGCACGAGTAAAGTACAAAGTAGATATAAACGACCGACGCTTCTCGAACCCTTTCGGTATTTTACCTGGCGTGCATGGCCATCCACTGCGTCTTCGTGAACGGCCGCAACAGACCCTCGCGTTTCTCGCGCGCCGCGGTGGAGGACTCGCCGTTGTAGGCGTGCCCCGGGTATATGACGACGTCGTCGCTCAGCTCGCGCGCGCACCGCGCGAGCGAGTCGAACATGCGCTCGACGGAGGCGTCCGGCAGATCCAGCCGCCCGCACGACCCGGGGAAGATCGTGTCTCCCGAGACGCAGATGCCCGCGGTCGTCCCCCATCTCGATCCCCAAACCGCCGCCCCGTCCACGACGAGCACCATGCTCCCCGGGCTGTGCCCGGGCGTGTGCAGGCACTTCACGGACACGAAACGCTCGGACCCGACGAACACGACGCCTTCCGGGCCAGTGATGACCCGCAGCGCCGTGGCGTCCACGCCTGTGTCTCGCGCAATCGCCTCCGCGTCCTCGGCGTGGCAGTACACCGGTATGCGGCCGTTTTCGTTTTCGTTCGTGTCGCGAGAAGAGCTCATTCGCGTTCGCGCGACTTCGCGTAAACCGGGAACTCTGATCCCGAGCGCGTCGAACGGCGGCGGCGGAGTCCCTCCCACGTGGTCGAAGTGGTAGTGCGTGGCGATGGCGCCGGCGAGTGTCATCTTGTCGCTCTCGATGACCCGCAGGATCCCGTCCACGTCCCAGCACGCGTCCACCACGTAACACTCCCTGGTCGCGTGGTCGCCGATGACGTAAATGAAGTTGCGCATCGAGACGGCGGCGCCGAAGACTTGCTGCTTGACGACGTCGCCCGCCGCGTCACGCGCGAGGCAAAAGTCGCGGCCCGGCAAGAGCTGCCGGAAGTAGAGCCGCGACCGAGCGGACTCTTCCGCCAGCTTCAGGCGGTGGCGCATGACCGCGTCCTCCGGCTTCAACAGCAACGCTGACCGGTACCTCTCGGACGCGCGCGCGTAGTCTCTCTTCGCAAACAGCGCCTCGCCGACGCGGAAGTGCGCCTTCTCCCAATCCGGCCTGTGCGACGCGATGGCCAGCCCGTGCTCCAACGCCTTGTCCGGGTCATTCGCTTTCAAGTGACACAGCGACAAGTTGCTGTAGATGGCACCTTTCTGCGTGGCGTCCGGAGCCGCGCTCAACGCGGCTTCGTACTTGGCGATGGCGCCGCGAACGTCCCCGGACTGCAACAGAGCCGCGGCGTCC
>MDSV01249924.1_pt1 | contig 12466 bp, 13 predicted proteins | sample 810851 | NCBI WGS metagenome assembly MDSV01 (sample SAMN05326640, study PRJNA326480) | marine metagenome | isolation source: seawater | place: Atlantic Ocean: North East | collected 2012
AAAATTTTGTTATTTTAACCAAATATTCAGGCACATTAATTTCATCTTTTTCATTTTCAAAATAATTTTTTAGAGTTATTGGATTTGCTAACATACCCTTATAAATTAAACTTTCTATAGCTGAAAAAATTTTTTGATGCATGGGATCGTAAAAGTTTTTATTTGAAATAATTGTGCTTATTTCATCAAAAATTTCGTTTGTGAGCAGTATAGATCCAATTACAGATTGTTCTGCCTCAATATTATTTGGTAATTCTTTAAAATTATTTTTTATTATTGAAAAATTATTCTCCACATGATCAATATATTTATTTTGTTGGTTGAATAAATAAAAAAAAAATTGTGGGGATAATTATGTATAATTATTGGATATTTTCTTCAGCAACAACGTCTATTTTAATTTGAACTTGCACCTCTGGGTGCAAATTGATTTGTGCTTTAAAATTCCCAAGCATCTTTATATCATCTTTAAGTTGTATCAAAGCTGGTTTTATATCAATTTTATCTTCGTTAAATATAATTTTAGAAATCTCAGTTGGTTTTACTGATCCATAAAGTTCTTTATTCTCAGTGCTTAACTTCTTTATAATATATTGTTTATTCTTGATTTTTTCAAAAATATCTTTTGCCTGTTTTTTCTTTTCTATATTTTTTTTATTCAGTTCTGATTTAATCTTTTCAACTTCCTGTATATTTTGTTTTGACGCAAATAATGCCTTTTTTTTTGCAATTAAAAAGTTTCGAGCAAAACCTCTTTTTACATCAATGATTTCACCTATAGAGCCAAGCTTCTGAATTTGTTCTAATAAAATCACTTTCATTTAAATTAGTCCTAAATTTCTAGCTCTTTTAATTGACAGAGACAATTCTCTTTGTTTTTTTTGACTTACGTTTGTAATTCTTGAAGGTAATATTTTTCCATTCTCGGAAACATATCTTTTTAAAAGTTTTATATTTTTATAATCTACAACAGGAGCACCTTTAATTGATAATGGACATTTTTTTTTAAATTTATATTTGTTTGGTTGAAAAATACTTAATTTTGCAAAATTACTTTGTGATTTTTTTTTAGTGTTTGATCTTTTTTTATGCATTAATTTAGATCCTTATTTTTACTCATTATCTTCTCTTCATCTTCTTTTTTTGAGAAATAATTAGTTTCTAAGTCAAATTTTTTCACTTTTACTGTCATATGTCTTAGTAGCTTTTTATCTAAGCTTTCATTTTTTTCTAAATTTAATATGACCTCTGTTGGCCCCTTTATTTTAAAGTGGATATAATTTCCCTTTTTGTTTTTCTTAATCATATAGGCTAGATTTAATAGTCCCCAATTTTGGGTTTGGACAATTTCACCGTTATTTTTAGTGATTATATTCGAGTATTTCTCAGTAATTTGTTTTATCTCTGCAGCACTTACATCTTGTCTTGCTACTATAGTATGTTCGTATAAGTTCATATTTGTTTATTTTGTAAAAGCTGAGGATATACTATTATAACTCTTTAATTACAATATAAAAAAAATAAAATAAATAGATGTTTTCTTTAATATTTCCAGGTCAGGGATCCCAAACTATTGGAATGTGTAAGGATCTGTATTTAAAATTTGATTTAATTAAAAAAATTTTTAAAGAAGCTGATGAGATACTGAATTTTCCGATTACAAATCTTATTTTTGATGGACCCAAAGAAAAACTTGATTTAACAGAAAATACGCAGCCTTCTATTTTTTTAGTTGGATATTCAATTTTTTCATTATTAAAAAAAGAACACAATATTAATTTTGATAAAATAAATTACTTTGCTGGACATTCACTTGGAGAATATACTGCTCTTGCAGCAGCAGAATATATTAATTTTTCTGACGCTATCAAGATTTTAAAGGCTAGAGGAAAGGCTATGCAATCTTCTGTAAAAAAAGGTAAAGGTGGCATGATAGCAATATTAGGATCAACAATAGAAAATATTGAAAAATTATTACTTGAAAACAGTGACAGCTACAAATGCTATATAGCAAATGATAACTCCATTGGTCAAATTGTAGTAAGCGGAATGAAAGAGAATCTCGATAAATTTTCAATAGATTTAAAAAAAAAGTCAATAAAAAACATTCCATTAGCAGTTAGCGCACCTTTCCATTGTGAATTAATGAATGAAGCAGCAGAAATAATGAAAAATGAAATTAACAATTTAAAATTTAATAATTCAAACAAATTTATAGTTTCAAATGTAACAGCTAAAGAAACTAATAATACTAAAGAAATCAAAGAATTATTGATTAAACAAATAGAAAGCAGAGTTAGATGGAGAGAGAGTATAAAATTTATGGCTTCTAAGGAGACAAAAAATTTTATAGAAATTGGACCTGGAAAAGTTTTATCAGGATTAATTAAAAGAATCGATAGAGATTTAAAAGTTAGTGCAATAAATTCTGAAGAAGATATAAGTATACTTAAAAAAAATAATGAATTTCAAAGATAAAAAAGTTTTGATAACAGGTGCTACTGGAGGAATTGGAAAAGCTATCTTACAAAAATTCTTATCATTAGATGCAACAATTTTAGGCACAGGAACTAATGAAGAAAAATTAAATAACTTAAAAAAAGATTTCCCAAAAATTTATATCTCTAAATTTGATATTTCTGAACATTCAAAAATTGATGAGTTTATCGATAATGCTTGCTCTATGCTAGGCGGAATAGATATTTTAGTTAATAATGCAGGTGTTACTCTAGACAATCTTTCATTACGAATGAAGGAAAGTGAATGGCAAAGGGTTATAGATGTAAATTTATCATCTACTTTTTATTTATGTAAAAGTACTATAAAAAAAATGCTAAAAAATAAATTTGGAAGAATAATAAATATAACTTCGATAGTTGGACATACTGGAAATATTGGCCAAGCTAATTATTCTGCATCAAAAGCGGGTATTGTAGCCATGTCAAAATCTTTAGCTTCAGAATATGCTAAGAAAAATATCACGATTAATTGTGTTTCACCTGGTTTTATAAAATCTAATATGACAGAAAAAATATCTGATGAAATGAAAAATACGCTTTTATCCAGAATACCCATGAATAGATTAGGAACAGGTGAAGATGTGTCAAATACTGTAGTTTTTTTGTCTTCCGAAGAGTCTTCTTATATTACAGGTGAAACTATACATGTTAACGGAGGGATGTATATGGCTTGACAAAGCCACGTAATAATTTATAGACAAAAAATATAACCAAAGGATTAAAATGTCTGAAGAAGTTTCAAGCAAAGTTAAGAAGATAGTCGCTGATCATTTAGGGATCGAAGAAGCAAAAGTAACTGAGGAGTCAAGTTTTATAGATGATTTAGGAGCTGACAGCTTAGATACTGTTGAACTAGTTATGGCTTTTGAGGAAGAGTTCGGTTCTGAAATATCTGATAGTGAAGCAGAAAAAATACTGACTGTAGGTGATGCGATTAAATTCATTGAAAGCAAAAGTAATTAATTAAAATAATTAATAATGTCAGACACAGCTGATGGACAAATAATTATTTTTTCATCACCATCTGGGGCTGGCAAAACAACGTTAGTCAAACTACTAGAAAAAAAGGAAAATTTCTTTGTTTCTGTGTCACACACAACAAGAAAACCCAGAAGTAATGAAGTAGAGGGTAAAGATTATTATTTCGTTGATAGTAATCAGTTTAATGAATTGATTCAAAAAAATGAATTTTTAGAGTACGCAAAAGTATTTAATAATCTTTATGGAACTTTAAAAAAACCTGTATTTGAAAAACTTAAGAAGGGTGAAAATATTCTTTTCGATATTGATTGGCAAGGAGCGAAAATAATAAAGTCACAAAATATTAAATATCAAATATTTTCTTTTTTTGTATTGCCGCCAAGTAAAGAAATACTGTTTGAAAGATTATCCAATAGAGATATGAAAGATAAACTAATTGTATCAGAAAGAATGAAAGATTTTTATAATGATGTCAAACATTGGGTTGATTATGATTATGTAGTGATAAATGATGACTTAAATAAATGCTTCAGAGAAATAATGGAAGCAATCACTAATTTCATAAAATCAAAATCAATAATTAAACAGGACATTAACAAGATTAAAAAACACGTTGATAAATTACTTTCTTAATTTTTCATATTCCTTGGCTAGGCTGAAATATTCTTCTGGATATAAATTTTGTGGTCTAAGATTTAAATTTATATTAATTTTTTCCAAAATTTTATTGTCGTAATTAAACATCCTATTAATTCTATTTCTTATTTTTTTTCTTCTTTCATTAAAAATTATTCTTGTTACTTTTTCTAGAGAATTTGGGTTTTTAAATATTACATAATCCTTCTTTGGATTGAAAACCAGCAATGAGCTTTCAACTTTTGGTTTAGGGTAAAATGAACCTGAGCTAATATCCATTACTTTTTGAACATTAAGTCTCCAATTACTCAATATAGTCAACCTACCATAATCAGATTTATTTATTTTAGCAATTATCCTATTTGCAAGTTCTTTTTGAAACATGAAGATTAATAATTTAAATTTATAAGTATCATGATTTAAAATAAATCTTGTTAAAATTTTAGAGGAAATATTATATGGAAGATTTCCAAATATAATTGTTCTGTTATTTAAAATTTTCTCAAGTGGAAAAGTTAAAATATCATCGTTGAAAATCTTAATTTTATTTTGAAATTTTTGCTTTAAATTTTCAGATAAATTTTTATCTTTTTCAATTACATAAAAATTTTTTGGTTTTTTATTTAGCAACTCATCGGTTAAGTTACCAGTTCCGGGTCCAATTTCCAATATATCACTATTTTTATCTATATAAGTAAAATTACAAATTTTTTTTATTACATTTTTATCTATTAAAAAATTTTGACCAAGTTTTTTATTAGGTTTAAATTTCACTTAATTTTTTGTGCAAACTCAAATGCTTTTATTAAACTATTTGGATTAGATTTATTTTTACCCAACATGAAATTATTTGGCCCATGATCCGGAGTTATTCTTATAAATGGAAGTCCCAAGGTTATATTTATCGCTTCAAACTCATAAATTGTCTTTATTGGAGCAAGAACTTGATCATGATACATTCCAATAAAAATATCAAATTTCTTTAAATTTTTTTTTAAAAAAATTGTATCTGCTGGATAAGGTCCTGAAATATTAATTTTTTTTCTTTTTAAACTTTTAATTGCTGGCAATATTATTTTATTTTCTTCTGAAAATTTATCTGTAGTTTCACAATGAGGATTAATACCAGTTACTGCAAAACTAGGTATTTTTTTTATGTATTTTTTATAAAAGTTATTAATTGTAATAATATTTTTAATAATATTTTTTTTAGATATAAATCTCATAACTTTTTTAAGCGGTATATGCGTAGTAATTGGGCTTACCGAGTTTTGTCTATTGTAAATCAACATTACCTCTTTATTTTCACAACCAGTTTTAGCTGCGAAATATTCAGTCATGCCTGGGAATTTATTGTTTAAAAAATATTTTTTAGATACAGGTCCATTAATTAAAACTTTAGCTTTTGTTTTCCTTAATAATTTTAATGCTATCTCACAACAATTTTTTATATAAATATTTGAATTTTTACTAATTTTATCAAAAGTTTTTTTTTCATTAAAGTTTACGTTTATAATGTTAATTTTTGAATTTTTTAATTTTGATATTTTAATATTTTTAAGACTGATTTCATTAATAGAAAGATTATACTTTAATGATTTCATTTGGTTGTATAATAATGTTTTTGATCCTATTAAAAGTATAGGTGACTTTATTTTTTTAATATTTTTATTTTTAAGGGATTTAAAAAATATTTCAAAAAAAATACTATAAGGCTCTCCAGCAACTACTATTATTGGTCTATTTCTCATTTATTTCAGAATTTAATTCAATTTTTTTAAAGTATATTATGGAATATTGATTGAGTTGTTTATTCATTTCATTATTAACTGCTTTTTTTAATTCATCATCAATTGAAGTTTTTTTTTCAACAAATCTCCTTTCTTTAATTAGTAAAATAAGTTTCCCAGTCTGGGCATCAATTATATCGCTTACTTCATTATTATTTAAGTTTTGTATTTTTTCTAAAATTTGATTTGATAATTGACTTTTTTTTATCCAACCAATTTCTCCTCCTGCACTTGCAGAATTCGATACACTGAATATTCTCGCAGTATTTTCAAAACCAATTTCCACTATACTTTTTTTTATTTTCTTTATTTCGTTCTCAAGTTCAATATCTGAATTTGCAGAAAATAAAATTTCATATAATTTAATTTCCTCCATTTTGCTATCTTGATTATCAATCTTGATTTTTAGTTCTTTTTTAATTTTTTCCTTATTTACGTTTAATTTATCATTATATTTATTATAAATTAATCTATTCCATAATAACTCTATCTCAATTTTATTTCTAATAAAATCATTTGTAAGTTTTAATTCTTTTAATAAATCGAAATATTCATTTTCATTTTTAAGTCCTAATTTAATAATAAATTGTTTTATGTTTTGATTAACAATTTCTTCGTTCATCCCTAATTTAAAATTTTTTGAAACTTCGATTTTCTTTATTTTTTCACGAATAACAGACTTAGTTGCATAAATAACAAGCGCCTTATCTTCCATCTCTCTGATTTTTTTATTAAATAATTTTAAATATATAATTTCATTTTTAATTTCCAAATTTGTTATTGGGTCATTATCAATAGTATAAACTATAGAAATTTCTTCCGACAACGATGTTTTAGAAAAACATAAAAAAAAAAATATTAATACTATTAAATTAGTATTTCTCATTACTCACTAATATTAGTTGTGCTTAATTTGGTAAAAGGTACAATTGTTAATGTTAAAAGTAACTCTTCCTCAGGTGAAATATCGGTGTCATTGTAAAATGTTTTGTTATATTCTATTGCAGCTTTTAGACAATCATTTTCATATTGATAAATTAAATTATAGAACTCGGTGATATCTAATTCTCGGTTCCTTCTTGTAGCAAAACTGACGCTATTATTTTCATCAAATGAATATTTGGTTTGATTTTTTAAATAGCTTCTACTCCCAACCTCTCCATCCTCTTCTAAATATTGAAAACTGGTTATAAGATTATTAACTGTCAAATTTGTTTCAATATAATTATAATTTGTTTTATCTAAATTATTATCAAGCATAAAATCATATTCAAAATTTAAATTATCAAACAAATTAAACTTAACTTTACCTATAATATCTGAATATTTGTTATTTAATGTACTACTTGTAGGTAAATCTGGATTTGCCTTATCTCTTATAACCTGATTCAAATCAAAAGATATTTTTTCTTCCCCAATTTTATTTTTTAATTGATAATTAAGTCCAGCAGTTAAAGACTGACCTCCTTCCACGCCGTTTATCATAGATAGTCTATTAAAAGAGTTAATACTGTTCGTTTCTAACCTTCTATCTTCGTTTGAAATATTCCTTGTATTATTTGGACTAAATCTTAATGAGAGATTGGGTTTTAAAAAACCGTCGTAAATTTGACCCTGTTTCTTTAATGGATAACTTAAAGAATACATGAGTTTTGTTAGCAACTTATTCTCGTTATTAGATTGATTGTTTGAGCCAGTTTTATTTCTTATGTTTGGATTTTTAAATAATAGATGAAAATCTCTAGTAACTCCATTTAAATTAAATTTTGTATCGGTAGAATATAATAAATCAGTGATTAAACTTTGTTCATATTTATTAGTTTCATACTGTCTTTGATATAGGCTTGTTTTTAAACTTAAAGAACTTGACATTTCAGGAGGAAATAAATCTTTTGTAAATTGGATATTTGGGTAAATAAATTCATATCTGTCACTTGAAACTTTTGTTAAATCCTCGTAACTTTCAAGCGTAATATCCAACGCAGATGTATCGTTATTACCTTCAAATGATAGAAATGAATGCATTAGGTTATCACTTTTAATTAGTTCAGATCTAGGTTTAAACTTTTTTAAATAAGTATCATTTGAAACTTGTTCTAAATTTATTTCTAAATTAGTATTTTCAAAATATTTATTTTCATATTTAATTATCGAATTAGAAAAAAAATGAGATTTAGAAGCTTCTTCATTATTATTAAAACTAGATGTAAAAAAAGCAAAATCCATAATATGATTTAGATTTTTTTCTACTTGTCTATATTCATTTTGAAGTAGTAAATTACTGTTTGCAAAAAAACGCGGTTTAAAAGTTAAATCTTTATTGACATCTATGACTTTGAAGTATGGAGTCAATAAAGACGTACCTGTATTACCTGAGTCACTAATAGCAGGAACTAAAAAACCAGATTGTCTTTTTACTGTAGGGTCTGGGTGAAAAAACTTTGGAAAATATATTACTGGTTTATCATAAATACTTAACCAAGCATCTTTATAATTTATAATTTTTTTATTTTTATCATGAACCACTTCTCCAGCACTTATTTTCCATGGAGGACATTTTTCCCGTCTTTTACAAGTTGTAAATACCCCTTTTGAAATTTTTGATATATTTTCGTTTGAACTTATAGTATTTCCATATAATCTTGGCTCATTTTCAGAATTTCCAAATGTATTTTTGTTAAAATCAATTTTAACATCTTTTCCAAAATATTCATTATTGTTCAAGGCACCAAAAAAATTATTTAATTTTGATATATTTCCTTGATTATCGATAATTTCAACCTTTTTTGCTTTTATTAGTTTTTCATTAATAAAGTATACAAATTCAGTTGATTTAAATTTGTTAGAATATTTATCATCTATAATCGTTTTTTCTAATGAACTTACTGTTCCTTTAATTCTAGATAAATTAACATCTTTAGAATTAATTAAATATTCATTTTCAATCCTAACTTCTGTTTTACCGTAAGTTTTTATTTCTTCTCTATCTTTAAAGTATATAACTTTGTCCGCTTCTATTTCTATACCTTGGTTAGCTTCTTCAACTAAAATATTTCCTTTAAGCAATAATTCTAATTTTTTTTTATCATACTCAAACTCGTCTGCTGTTATCTTTAAATTATCTTCAGTTTCAATTTTAACTCCTTGCCTAGAGACCAGTAAATTTCCATCATTTAGTATTTGTATTTCTTCACCCTCAAAGTTAAATTCCTCCGAAATTATTTCTTTATGAAATACTAAAAAAGATAAAAATATAAAAATAGATAGTTTTATTATTCTTTTCATTTTATTTTTCATTTATACGTACCAATCCAAAAGAACAAATTAAAGAAATTATGATTAAGGGCAACCAAATTGACAATATTTCTGGTAATCGTTCATTTTGTCCAAGTAAACTTGAAAAATAATTTATGTAATAGACCAAAACTGAAAATAAGGTCCCTAAGACTATATGAAAAATTTTTGACTTATTCCTTTTTACATTCAACATCACTATAGACGCAAAAACTGTCATGATAGTAAGATAAATAGGGTAAGAAATTAGTTTCTGCATGTGAATATCAATATTAGTAACAGAGTAGCCTAAACTATTATAATCTCTCTTTAACTTATTTAATTCTAAAATATTAAGAGATGATAAATCAGAAAATAAATTATTGATTTTTTTTGCATCAAAATTACTTTCAAATTCATAATTTTTTATCTCTCTCATCCCCTGGTTCTCTTTTGCAAAACTTCCTTCTATAATAATCCACTTTTTGTTTTGAATATTTACTTTATTAGCAACAATATTACTCGAAATATTAAAATCTTTTGAAAATTGATTTATCGTAACATCATTTAAAAAATTTCCATCAATTTGGCTTGCATTAATGATATTAATATTTTCTCCAATTTCATCTTTAATCCATAACCCATTTTCAGTTACTATTGCTAAATACTTATTATCACCAGAGTATTTATTTTTCATCTCTAAGTAAATAAACTTTAAGTTTGAAGATAAATTATAAAATAAAGTAATTAATAGAATTGATATAATAAAAGAACTTATAGATAAAATTAAAATTAATTTTCTGTTACTTAAACTTATTTTTTTAAATATATCTAATTCTTCTTTATCTATTAGCTTAATAAAAAGAAATTGTGTGGAAATAAAAAAAATAAATGGAAACGTTTCATAGACTATTGATGGAGTTGTTAAAATAGTAAGAAAAAAAGGGTAAAATGGATTTATTTCGATATCTTTAAAAAAAGAAACCTCCTCAAAAATATTAAGTATGATTATTAGAGAGAAAAAAATTAAAAATACACTTAGCAATATTTTCCAAAAAGATTTTATAAGATATATTTGATAAACTTTAATCATAAGTATCTTTCAAAGTTACAGTTAAAAAAATATATCCCATCATAAGAAGTAATATTGGTATAATTGAAATAATAACTGAAGATGTTAAATTATTTATATACCTAGAGGAAATCTCAGAAAAAACAATTATCAAAAAAACTAAAAAAAATAAAAAATATTGTATTTTATTGTATCTAAAATTATCTTTATTGAAGATAATTAAAAGAGCTGAAAATAATACAATTGCAGGAATAAATAATGGTTTTATGCTTCTTTTAAATGCCTCTTCTATTAAGTCGCTATATTGATCATCGTTACATCTTATAAAATATTCTTCAGGATAATTAAAATTTTTGTTAAACTGAAGTTTATATAAACATAAAAAAATACTATAAGTGTTAACCTCTTGTATTTTGGGATATACTGTTGTCTTAGTTTTATACTTTGATAAATCAAACTCAGTTTTTTTAAAAGAAAAATTTGTTATATTTTCTTTATCTATATCAATAAAATTTCCATTAAAGAGCATCAAATAATTTTTATTCCCATCAAATATAATTTGACCTTCTTTTGCGTAAATTATTTGAGATCTATCATCGCTTAAGTTATCTTTTAAATAAATATTTTTTAAACTACCATCTCTTGTTTTTGTATCTACGAAAATAGTAAGCGATTCTACAGCATCAATAAATTTTTTTTCTTTTATTAAGCTAGGAAAAAAATCTATTTTTGAATTCCTAATAAAGTCTCTAGCTTGATCAAGCGATTTAGGAACTATAATATTATTTAGCAACAGTTGAAATAGAAAAAAAAATACTGAAAAAGCAACCAAAACATTAATAAATTTAATTTTTTTAATCCCAATACTCCAAAAAATTACTAATTCGTTTTTTACCTCGTATTTATTTATAATATAGAAAATTGTAATAAAAATACAAAAAGGCATCACCCTAGTGTAAATTTTTGGTAAATTTAGAATTGTAATACCAAAATATGTTGCAAAACCATGTCCATCTTCGGAAATGTAATCCAAAAAGCTAACCGCTTGCACTACGAGTATTATTAAAGAAAGACTGATAGATGTTAAAAGAAAAAACTTCGTTACATCTTTTATCAATTTTTTAAATATTATTTTTTTCATTGAAATTTAATCAATTAATATTTATATATCCTCTACTTAAGTTTATAGAATAAATACAACCTATAGTACATATTATTTGAAAAAATGTCATTAAAAATAACTTATAAAAAAGGTGTTAACGAAAAAAATATAAAAAATTTTGTTTTGTTTTCGAATGAAGATTTCAAGATAAATGGACTAAATAAATTATCTTTAGCAAAAAATTCAAATCAGGTTAACAAGACAATCAGTTCTCATAAATCAAAGAAGAAAGATTTTATTTCTTTCAATGTACATCCGGACCAGAAGGTGATCTTAATAAAAATTAAACAAAATAAAAACTCGACGGAAAATGAAAAAAAAGGGGCGAGCTTTTATAATTTTGTTAAATCAAACTCACTTTCAGATTTAAACTTTTTAGAAAAAAACATCAATGAAACACAAAATAAGAATATAGGTTTCATAGAGGAATTTTTGCATGGAATGCAAATAAAAGCTTATGAATTTAATAAATATAAAACAAAAAAAGAAACAAATGACATAAATATTAACTTAATATTCAAAACAAAAATTCCAACAAAAAATAAAAATAATAGATTTAATTCTTTACTTGAAGGCACAAACTTTACTAAAGATCTTGTTTCAGAACCAGGCAATATTCTTCATCCAGATGAATACGCGAAAAGAATACTTAAATTAAAAAAAATTGGTCTTAAAATAAAAATTTATAATGACAAAGAATTAAAAAAACTAGGTATGGGAGCTCTCCTTGGAGTTGGGCAAGGTAGTATACGTGGATCTTATTTAGTTACTATGGAATGGAATGGAGGCAAATCAAAAAGCAAACCTTTAGCTTTTGTAGGTAAGGGTGTTTGTTTTGATACTGGAGGCTATTCTCTTAAGCCAGCGAGATTTATGGAAGATATGACGTACGATATGGCAGGTTCAGCTGCAGTTGTTGGTTTATTGAAAACTTTGGCATTAAGAAAAGCAAAAGTAAATGCAGTAGGAGTAGTAGGTCTTGTTGAAAATATGGTAAGTGGAAATGCTCAAAGACCGGGTGATATTGTAAAAT
>MDSV01023818.1_pt1 | contig 12464 bp, 11 predicted proteins | sample 810851 | NCBI WGS metagenome assembly MDSV01 (sample SAMN05326640, study PRJNA326480) | marine metagenome | isolation source: seawater | place: Atlantic Ocean: North East | collected 2012
ACCCCAAGGGTCTTTGTTATCCTGATTATCCCAATTCATAACGCTTATTATATATGTTTAAAATTAATATATGGATGAAAGGAGATAATTAAACAAATTATTTTAAAAAATTTGCTCGTCTAAATATTTCTCAATTTCTAAAGCTGAGTTAGTGTCAAAAGTTTTTGAAAAATTAAAACTTCTCATCCAAGTTAATTGCCTTTTTACTAACTGTCTCGTAGAAATCACACATTGCTCCTCGAGATTTTTTGCATCCAACTCTCCATTAATTACTTGAATTGCCTCTTTATAATTTATTGAACTGAGTGCCGGATGATTTTTTGGGATATTTTTTAATTTAATTAATTCTTGCGCTTCTTGAACAAGGCCCATATTGATCATCTCTTTAATTCTTTCTCGTATCTTTTCTTGAAGAATTTCTCTATCGCTCGGGAAAATGCCTATATTTATAAACTCAAAGTCTTCAAAAATATTGACCACAGTTTTGTTCTTGAAATCAGACAACCTTTTATTTGATATTTTATAAACCTCTAAAGCTCTTATTATTCTCTGCTTATCATTTGCTTTAATAACTCTTGCAGATTCTGGATCAATTTCTTTTAAATCATTGAAAAGACTTCCTACTCCTTTTGTCTCAAGTTCTCTTTGAAGCTCGTCCCTGATAGCTTCATTTCCTTCGGGTATATCATTTATTCCCTTAAACAAAGCATTGAAGTACATCATCGTTCCCCCAACAAGCAAAGGAATTTTATTCTCTGCATGAGCTTGCATGACAAGTGTATGTGTTTGATCATAAAAATCCTTTACTGAAAAAATATTTTTTGGATTAATCTCGTCTACTAAGTGGTGTTTATATTTTTCAAGCATTTGTTGAGAAGGTTTAGCGGATCCGATATTAAATCTTTTATAAATTTGAACTGAATCAGTACCTATAATTAAGATTGGGAACTTTTCTTTAAGATGAATTGCTGAAGAAGTCTTATCACATGCTGTAGGCCCAATCAGGGTGATTATTTTCTTTTTAGGCTCACTATTCTGCAATTTACAAACTAGCTATAATCAATGAGAATTGACGCGAGGTAGCTCCAATATTCTTTTCAACAACTATGTTTGCATTCTGAATCATATTTTTCCTCAAATTATTTTGGTCTTTATAAGTTTTGCAAAAAAACCCAAATATATCTGAAGGAGTCTTAACAATGTGTGTTGCTTTAGCTTCAATAAATGAGTCAACGATACTTTTAAAATTAAAATAATTTTCTCCTAGCACAAATGGGCATTGCGCTATTGCAGGCTCAATAACATTATGGCCTCCTCTTTTTACTAAGCTTCCGCCAACAAAGGCTAGTTGAGCATTTGTATATAAAAGAGGAAGAATCCCAAGTGATCGAACTATTAAAATATCTGATGAAGTTTCTAATTCATTCTCATATATTGATTCTGATCCCATCCTTAGAAAAAGGGATTTTATTTTTCTTGCACGCTCAGGATGACGAGGGACCACAACTAACTTAATTGAAGGAAAATCTTTTTTTATTAGATTAAATGACTCTAAAATAATCTTATCTTCGCCTTCATGAGTAGACGCAGCAAGAAAATATGGATCTTCTAAAAACTTCTCAAAACTTAATGGTTCTACTTTATTAAAATCAGAACTTTGATCAAATTTAACTGAGCCCGTGACATGTACATTCTTGCAACCAAGCTGATTGAAATAGTTCTTATCTTCATCCCCTTGAGCCATAACAAGGTTAAGATTAGAGAAAACTTTTCTAGAAAAAATATTTAGCTTCATGTATTTATCAAAACTCTTTTTAGATAACCTTCCATTGCTAATAATAGATGGTATTTCCTTTGCCTTACATAAATGAATAGAGTTTGGCCAAATCTCTGTTTCAAAAAAGATAGCTGCCTTTGGTTTTATTCTATTCAGAAATAGCAATATAAAAAAATAAAAGTCCCAAGGAGCATATGCAATATCTACTTTGTTATTATCAAAAAAAAGTTTGTTTGCTTTCTTGAATCCAGTTCCCGTTGTTGTGGTAAGAATAATCTTATAATCCTTTGATAGCTTTCTAACTAGTTCGCTTGACGAAATTACTTCTCCTAAACTTACTGAGTGAAACCATAATGATTCCAGGTCAGGTTCTTTGGAGGTCGATAGGATGCCAAACCTATTCTTTAAATTTCTTAGATAGTTTGTATCTTTGATTCCTTTAAGAAATATCCTAATAATAAATATTGGGGTTAAAACCAGAAAAATGAGATTATAGATAAAGATAAGCATAGTTTGTTACTTTGATTAGTATAATAACTGCGCAATAGGATTGAAATGAAATTTATTTATCAAAAAATGGGTGTATTTTTTTGGAAGTTAGTTATTTCTTGCCCTTTAAGTTTCCAAAATATGCTACAAAATATTTTATTTTATTTTTTTAAGAGCCCTAGCCTTAAAAGAAATATTTTCAGTCAAAAAAATATTGATATTGCTTTTCCCAACCTCAGTGACCAAGAAAAAAGAAGTCTTTTTGAAAAAAATATCAAGTCAATGATAGGGGGAATATTTGATACTGGCAAAGCATGGTTTTGGAATGATTCAAAAATAAACTCTCTAATAAAATACGAAATCTTTGGTTTACATAAGCTGAATACTACTAAAGGCAATCTTCTCATTTTTAAACATTCTCATCACCTTGAGCTGGACTCAAGAATACTTGGAATGCATTGCGAGCTTTATGGAGTAGAAAGAGTCCATAACTCAACTTTCATGCAAAAGATTCAGAGTGCAGGAAGATTAAAAGGACTGAGCGCGCTTGCTGATAAAAATTTACCGATTACTTTTATCAAATGGCTAAAGAAAAATAAAACTGTCCTTTATGCCATTGATCAAGATTATGGCTTGAAAAATAGCTCAAATGTAGATTTTTTTGGCATTAATACTTCTACTACAAATGCTCCTATCAAGATTGTAGATGCCACTAAATGTAATGTTTTGTTTCTAAACTCATATTATGAATCAGAAAAATTAATTCTTTCAATAGAAGAAATAAATATCTCAGATTCAAAATTAATGATTCAAGAAATCTCCTCGCATATTGAGGCTTCAATTAGAGAGAAGCCATCAGAATATTTATGGCAACACAGAAGATTCAAATCAACTATGGGAAAAGAAAGATTTTATGAACGCTAAGTTAGCTGAGTTTGAGAATGTAAAAGGTTTCCTTCATCCAGATGAAGGAAACCTCCTATACGAGCTCTCATCTAAAGAATGTAGAGACAGATTTGCTGTTGAAATTGGTTCTTACTGCGGTAAGTCTGCCTGCTATATAGGTTTAGCTTGTAAAGAAAATAATACAAAGTTATTTTCCATAGATCATCACAGAGGGTCGGAAGAGCAGCAATTCGGTGAACAGTATTTTGATGAAGAGATCTATGATTATGAAAGGAAAAGGGTTGATACTTATCCTCTTTTTATGAGCAATATAAAAAAATTTGGTCTAATTGATACAGTTGTTCCAGTTATTGATAATTCGGTGAAGGCATCAAAAAGAATTGAAGATGATTTGGACCTTGTTTTTATTGATGGAAGTCATACCTTTGAGTCAGCTAGAAATGATTATCTTTCATGGAAAGATAAAATAAGAATTGGTGGCATCTTAGCAATTCATGATATTTATGACTCTGAATTAGAGGGAGGCCAGGCTCCTAAAGAAATTTATGAAAAAGCTTTAGTTGAAAACTTTGAGCTAATAGATAGAGTTCACAGTTTGGTAGCTCTCAGAAAGCTAGACTAAGAATACATTGCTTTCTTTTGAAATACCAAATACACAGTCCGCAGCAATAATGACTGCAGCATTTGTCCAAGTTGAAAACTCATCAGGCCATAAAATATCCAATTTATATTGATAACCAGTTGGAAATATACCTCTGCTATCTTGGAATCTCATTATTTCTTCTAAAATCTTTTTAGCATCCTCCTTTTTATTCATTTTCACTAAGCTAATTATGAATTCTGAGGATTCTGCAAAAGTTACCCATGGCTCTTCTACGACACATTTAATACCTAATCCATCTTTATAAAAATCGTTCAGAGTTTTTCTGATCAATTCATCGTCTCCAATACCACATAAAAAAGGATAATAATTATCCATAGAAAACCTTTTCCTGCTAACACCATCACGATCAAATCTTTTTGAATTAATTTTTTCTTGATTTAATAGTATTTTATTATGGTTATTCTCTAACTCTAAAATATCAGCAATTTTTTCATATGTTTTTAATGAGATATGAACTGAGCATGAGGCGGTTATTAGAGAATTATCAGAAAAGCCATTTTCATTTTTTGCCCAAAATAAGAACCCCTCTGAATCTGCAAAAGCTAAGGTTGAATTATATATAGCTTGTATTTGTTTTTTATACTTGCCTAAGTAATCAATGTCATTATCAATTAAAAATTTTTGGTAAAGAGGTAGAAAAATATATGGCGCGTGGTGACTTTCATAATAACTCTTGCTAACTTTTTCATTTATGAATTCTGATGCAATTTGCCCTTCTGGGTTAAGATTATTAAAAAACCATTCAATCCCCATGTTAAATGAATCCCACTCTTCATATATAGCTAGGGCTATCAAACATTCACAGTGATCCCACGGATCACACTTACCTCTATGGTCCCAATTTATAGATCCACTCCTATTTTGATTTTGAATAATCCAATCCTTAGCTGGATTTAGTCGATTTTTAATTGTTTTCATAACTTCTTAAAATAAAAAGAAGTGCTTTTCCCTAGAAGTGGATTAAGAAAATTGTCTAAGACTCTTAAAATCATTGGATTCCTTAAGATTTGGATTTCTAAAACCTTTTTATAAATCCTCACAAGAAAATTTTTATCTTGAGATGACCAAAATAAACATCTTAGCCACCAATAAGGACTATGAAGAGCATGATACTTTTCAGTTCTTTCTAAGTTATATCCTTTTTCTTCAACTTTTTCTTGAAGTATGCTTTTTCTAAATATTCTTACATGACCACCTGGCATATTCTGATAATCTTTAGAGAGCAACCAACAAATCTTTTCTGGAAAATAAGATGGAACGCTTATAAGCAAATTTCCACCTGGTTTAATCAGTCTTGTTAACTCAATGAGAGTTGCATCTACATCTGCAACATGCTCTAAAACCTCTGAACAAATTATTGTCTCAAAAGCATTATCACTGAAGGGTAAGTTATAAACTGAGCCTTGAAGAAATGTTGACTCTTTATTTGATATTGAGCTAAATAAAGTTAAGTTTGTTTTACCTTCATGAAGCGAATCTGAATCTAAATCAACTCCAACACAAGTAATGTCAGGAAACCGATCCATAAAACCAAAAACATGTCTCCCTGGTCCACATCCTGCATCAAGCATAAAGGAGTTCTTCGCTGGATTTATGTTTTTAAAATTAAAAGTTAGCATGGCTTAAATTTTTCTATACTTTTTAAGAATTGTGCTTCGTAATCTAATGCAATTTTGTTCCAATTAAAAGCTTCATTTGCGTATAAACGTCCTTCCTCAGCAACAACATTAAATGCAGTTCTATTTTGATAGAAATTTTCAATGCAGTCTTTTAGAGCATCTGCATTACCAGGTTCATACAGTTGCCCAAAATCTTGAACGATTTCAGGTAGTGCTGAGGAGCTTGATGAAATAACTGGTGTCCCACATGCCATTGCCTCTGCTGCAGGAAAGCCAAAACCCTCATATAAAGAACTTACAACCATAAGAGAGCTAGATTGGTATTCGTATGCAACTTCTTTTTTTGAAAGATTTGTCTTAAAAGAAACATGATTTGTAAGTTGTAGCTGTCTAATAACTCTTTCCGTGTGACCATTTTCCCTGGGATTTCCTATGACTGAAAGTTTAATATCTGGATACCTTTCTAAGATTAATGAAATTGCTTGAAGTGTAGTATCTAGACCTTTAAGAGGAATATCAGCACTTGCAACAGTAACAATCTTAAATTTATCTTTCTTTAAACCCTCATTTCTTTTAAAGATTGCAAGATCTAATCCGTTTGGAATAACATCAATCTTCTTCAAATCAACTTTGAAATCATGAGCAATATCTTTTTTTGAATTCATTGAGGGTGTAATAATTGTTTTGAACTTTGGTGCTACTTTTTTGTTCATTTTAAGGAATGAGTACCATCTTCTCTTAAAAAATCTTTGAATGTAGCCATTAGAATAAATAAGATCATATTTAAAATCTTTTGTAATAGGATGATGAATTATTTCTATAAAAGGATATTTTTTTTGTATTTCGAGCATGCCTGAGCTTAAAGACTGATTATCAACAATAATGTCATAGTCTTTTTTTTCAGATAAATATCTTTTTGCTCTCTCACCAAATGAGAACATTTCAGGAAAGCCACCTATTAAAGTTTTGAAAAAATCATAATAATCTAAAGAGTCTTTATTTTTTTTGTTCCAAAGCTTAAGAACTCTATCCTTAAAATTGAATGTCTCAAATAAATTTAATCCTTCTAATTTAATTAATTTAATACCTGGTTCAAGAATTGGCATTGGTGGTCCTGAAATAATATCTACCTCATGCCCTCTTTTTAAAAGAGCTTTTGAAAGTTCTCTAACAAAAATACCCTGGCCGCCCGAAAAAGGCGCACTCCTATAGCTTAATAATGCAATCTTTAATTTATGCAAAATATTATTTGATGTATGTTAGCCAGTTTCTTGAGTTATTATCAATTCCAAAAACTGAATTCTCATAGCTTGTTTGAATTTCTTTTGTAATGGAGCCAACTGCGCCACCAGAAATTACTTTATCGTCTATCTTTGTAATTGGTGTAACTTCCACTGCTGTTCCAGTGAAAAATGCTTCATCACATTTAATAATATCCTCATAAGACCAATTACCTTCTTCAACTTTATATCCAAGGTCATCGGCAATTCTTATTACAGACTGTCGAGTTATGCCATTTAAACAGTTTCTTGTTGTTGGAGTCTTTATTAGGCCCTCATTTATAAAGAAAATATTTTCACCACTTCCCTCTGAGATAAAATTATCATTATCAAGAATTAAAGCTTCATCAGCTCCCTTAGCTACCGCGTCTTGCAAAGCAACAATTGAATTAACATAAGTCCCGGTTATCTTATAGTTTGACCAATTTGGATTTTTATATTGCCTGTATGGCGACTTCACAACTGAAATACCTTTTTGTTTTGACTCAGGATCCATATAAGAAGGCCATTCCCAGGCAGCCACAATAACATTTACAGATAAATCCTCTGCTCTCAAGCCTAATGATTCATTTCCTAAATAAATTATTGGTCTAATATAAGCTTCATCAAAATTATTTTCGAGCAAAATAGTTTTTTGAGCCTCTATAAGTTCTTCAATCGAGAAAGGAATATCTATATTAACTATCCTTGCGGCCTCAAAAAGCCTTTCTGTATGCTCTTTTACTCTAAAAATAGCTGGTCCATCTTCTGTGTTATATGCTCTAACACCTTCGAACACCCCGACACCATAATGGAGTGTATGTGTTAGTGAATGGACGCTACATTCGTTCCATGAAACGAGCTCTCCATTCTTCCAAATCTTCTTATTTTTGTATGTTAAATCAAACATCTTGTTCTATTTATAAATAGTAAAATCGAAGGTATTATGACAAACAAGCTATCAAATCAAAAGTAAATGCAAAAAGTTAGCAAATCAATATTTAGGGAATATGACATAAGAGGAATTGTTCCTGATGAATTAAATGAAGATTCGATTTCAGAGATAGCGAAATCCATTGCCCTAAAATGTCACAACGAATCAGTTGATGAGGTTGTTATTGGTCGAGATGGGAGGTTGTCTGGATCATCTCTTTTAGAGTCTCTTCAAGAATCTTTAAATAAGAATGGAATCAATACAATAAATATAGGGCTAGTTACGAGTCCTCTTCTTTACTATGCAGCAAAAAAACGGGATTCTAAGTCAGGAATTATGATTACTGGAAGTCATAATCCTAAGAATTATAATGGCATCAAACTTGTTATAGATGACAGGCCTGTTTCTGGGAAAGAAATATTTAAGCTTTCTAATATAAGCACAACCTCAAAATATTCAAATGGCAAAAATATATTTTTAGACTTTAAGGAAAATTATATTGCTGAGGTTGTAAAAGATTTTAGTTTCAAAAAAATTAAAATAGTGGTCGATTGCGGAAATGGAGCAGCTGGAATAATTGCTCCTGATTTATTGAGAGCTGTCGGTTGTGAGGTTGTGGAAATCTTTTGCGATGTGGATGGTAATTTTCCAAATCATCATCCTGATCCAGGAAAAGAAAAAAATCTTATTGGCCTTAAAAAGAAGGTTAGAGAAGTATCTGCTGATCTTGGAATTGCTTTTGATGGAGATGGAGATAGGCTTGGTGCAGTAACTTCATCGGGGGAATTGATCTATCCCGACCAGATGATGATGATCTTTGCAAAAAAAATTCTCTCAGATGTAAGCGGCAAAACTATTATTTTTGATGTTAAGTGTTCAGACTTTCTTCCAAAAATAATTAAAGAACATGGCGGAATACCTTTTATGAGCCCTACTGGACATTTTCATATTAAAAATAATATTAAGAAATATAATGCAGTATTAGGTGGTGAAATGAGTGGTCATATATTCTTTAATGATATTTGGTATGGTTTTGATGATGGTCATTATTCAGCAATAAGACTTATAGATATAATCAATGAGACAGGATTATCACTTGATGATTTATTGGATGACCTTCCTATTTCTTTTTCAACACCTGAATTAAATATAAATGTCCCAGAAAAAGACAAATTTAAGATTATTGATAATTTCATTGAAAATGCTTCAATCGATGGTGAAAAAGATCTTACCGATGGTCTTCGTGCTTCATTTAAAAATGGTTGGGCTCTTTTGAGAGCATCAAATACAACACCAAAACTTGTCTTAAGATTTGAGGCAGATAGTGAAAAATCTTTGAAAATGATTCAACATAACTTTCTTAAAGAATTAAAAAAATTCTTACCAAATGAAGATATTAATTTAGAATATTAGAAATGCCCAAAGAAAATAGAAAACAAATCATTCTTCAGTCACTCGCAAGTCTTCTAGAGGAGAGGAACCTTTCTAAAGTTACTACCGCTCTTTTAGCAGAAAAATCCTCAATTACTGAGGCAGCTCTATATAGACATTTCCCTAGCAAAAGATCTATTTATTTAGAATTATTTTCTTTTTGCGATGAGACTATAATCTCAAAATGCGCTGAAATAAAAAAAAGCAAGGACACTGCAGAACAAAATGCAAAAAATCTATTTATGTTTTGTATTTTATTCATTGAAAAAAATAAGGGTTTTGCAAGACTTTTATCGAGGGAGGCGTTGAGTGCAAATGAGCAAAATGTAGTTGATGCAACTAATCAGTTCTATGAAAGGTTGGAGTTAAATTTTAAACAAATATTACAAAAAGATTCTGATTCACTTGTATCACAAGCTGGAATATCTTCTCATCTAATAATAACTTCGCTTGAAGGAACTATCTCAAGGTATATAAGATCGAAGTTTAAAGAAAAACCAAGTACATATATCGAAAATATTTGGACGCTTCTAAAAATTTCTCTTTTTAAATAAACTTAAAGATCCTCGCTTAAAAAAAGTTCAAAATAGCTATCATCATCTGCAGACTTGCTAAGCTCTCCAGTCTTTTTATTAATTCTTACATAAGAAATACCCTCAGGAAGAGTAAATTCGTCTATATCAACTTTATTGAAAGCGAAGTCCATATAATCTATCCAAATAGGTAATGCAGTTGTGGATCCAAACTCATTATCACCAAGAGATTCAAAACCATCATTTCCAACCCAAACTGTAGTTACAATATTAGAGTTGAACCCACTAAACCATGTGCTTACTGCGTCATTCGTAGTTCCAGTCTTACCAGCAAAATCTTTTCTATCTAAAAATCTTGTAAGCTTCCCATTAGAGCCTCTTTGCGATGCATCTTTTAGAATATCTTTAACCATAAATGCAACCCTAGGATCAATAACAGGATCTGATTTATTGAGCGGTGGCAGGAGAAAATATGGTTTTGATGCATCTAACTGAACTGTATTAAGCCAAGGAAATGCAGAGATGCTAGAAATATTCACTACATCAATTTCGGAGTGATCAAAAATAACATTACCCGCCATATCTATGATCTTACTAACATAATGGATATCTGAAATCATTCCATCGTTTGCAAATACACTAAAACCTCTAGCAACTTCAGCTGGAGAAAAATTACCTGAACCCAAAGCCAAACTAAGATCTTGTGGGAGTCTATCAACACCAAAGCCAAAATTATTAATAGTCTTAGATGATTTATTTACTCCTATTTCTCTTAAAAGTTTTATTGAAACGATATTTATTGATTGAACAAGCGCTTCTCTTAAGGTTGTTAACCCATAAAATTTACCTGAATAATTTTCAGGTCTCCAAAATGTCTCAAGATTTTCATCTTCAAAAATAATTGGAGCATCATTAATTAGTGATGACGGATTATAGCCATCCGAAAAAGCAGATGCATAAATAAAAGGCTTAAAAACTGATCCTGATTGAGGATAAGACTGTCTTACTCTATCAAATTGAGAATTGTTAAAGATTGAACCGCCCACATAAGACTCCACTTCACCAGTTTTTGGATTAAAAGAAATTAGTGATGATTGAGCTTGGGGTATCTGATCTAATTTAGTTTGTCCGTTTGCTTTAGAAAGATAGATTAGGTCGCCAATCTCTAGCAAGTCTGTAAATCCTTTTGGAGCTGGCCCCTTCCTATTTTCATCTAAAAAAGCTCTTGCCCATGAATAGCTATCATCCCATTCAATTGTTTCAAAATTAAATTTCTCATCAATCGCAGTAAATCCTGAATCCCAGACCTCAATAACAACCGCTCTTTGATGCGATAAAATAAATGGGTTTTCTTCAAAGATATCCCGAAGCAACTCTTCTGATATATTCTCATAATCAATTGGATCAGACTGGATTATATAATCTTGCGATAATAAAAAATTAAAATCTTCACTTTCTATTGTATTAAAAAATTCATTGCCTAATTGATCAGCATAATTTATTTTGTCTCGCCAGCCGTGTCTTTTATCATATTCAAAGAGCCTTTTAGTTATAGCTTCGTTGGCTCTCTGCTGAAGTTCTGAATCGATTGTCGTATATACTGACCATCCCATTTCATAAGCTCTAATACCATACCTATCAATTACTTCGAATCTAGCAAGCTCAGCTAAATGACTAGCTTCAAGATCATAATTATTGATAGATATAGGAAGATTAATTTCACTATTTACTGCGGTCTGATAATCCTGCTCGGAGATATAGTTTAAATTTTTCATTCTATATAAAACCCAATTCCTTCTTGCTTTAGTTCTTTCAGGGTTTCTTATTGGGTTTACCCTTGATGGGAGTTGGGCAAGAGAAGCAATTAGTGCAGATTCGGCCACTGTTAATTCTCCTACTGATTTACCAAAATAAGTATTAGCTGCTGCCTCAATTCCATAAGATCTGTTGCCTAAGAATATTGTATTTATATATATCTCAAATATTTCTTGCTTTGAAAATAAACTTTCAAGATGAAATGCTAAGAAGATCTCTTTTATCTTCCTTCTAACTTTCTTTTCTCTGGTTAAAAGGTAATTCCTTACAACTTGCATTGTAATTGTTCCACCGCCTGTTGCATCGAGCCCCACTCTAACGTATTGAGAAATAGCTCTTATTAAGCTTGGATATGACACACCTCTATGCTCAAAAAAGCTATCATCTTCTGCGGCAAGAAATGCATTCTTTAGATCATCTGGTATTTCTTCAAAATCTAGCGGTCTTCTTTTCTTTTCACCAAATTCTCCTATTAATTTCTCATCAGAGGTATAAATTTTTAAAGGTATTTGAAGTTTCGACTGATCGACGCTGTCAACTCTTGGAAGCTCAGGGAGTAGATAAAAATATGTTGCTATGATTATGATGCATACTAGGACTGCTAAATAAATAGAAACCCTTATAAACATTTCAATAACCCTAGTAACCATAATTTAATATTTTATATGTTTAGGTGCTAAAATTCGCAGCTTAATGAAAAATCTTTTATGAATATTTACATTGTTGGGCCCATGGGATCAGGCAAATCTACAGTTGGAAAGATTGTAGCGCGTTCCCTTTTTTTAGATTTCTTAGATTCTGATGAGGAGATTGAAAGAACTACAGGTGCAACCATTGATTGGATTTTTGATTTAGAGGGCGAGGCAGGTTTTAGAAAAAGAGAGACGATTGAGCTGGAAAAAATAGTACAACTTAATTCCCATGTTGTTGCTACAGGGGGTGGAATTATTCTTTCAGATCATAATAGAAACTTGCTTGGTGCTAGAGGTATTGTTGTTTATCTTGAAACTCCAATTAAAACCCAAGTTGAAAGAACA
>MDSV01226586.1_pt1 | contig 12463 bp, 11 predicted proteins | sample 810851 | NCBI WGS metagenome assembly MDSV01 (sample SAMN05326640, study PRJNA326480) | marine metagenome | isolation source: seawater | place: Atlantic Ocean: North East | collected 2012
CAAAATTCTTTTACTGAGTTTAATTGTCCTTTATCTTGTTTCCATAAATTTAACTTTTTAAAGTTTCTAAAGCCGTATGAGTGCATTTTTCTAAAATTATCAATTTGTATGACTCTACCAGAACTATATACTTCAATTCTTTCTTTTGGTAGTTTAGAAGAGCCATTTGAAAAATAATGAATTGTTCCAATAGAGCCGTCATGAAATTTTAATGAAGCAGAAAATTTATCTTTCCCTGAGCCTGCTAAGTCATAATCATCCATTCTTATTAAATCTACATTAATTATCTCTTGTCCAACGATGAATCTTATAAGATCAAAAAAATGGCAACCTTCTCCAATTAATCTTCCTCCACCAATATCCACATCATTTAACCAATGATCATTTGGTAATTGCCCGGCATTTATAGTCATTATTATAGATAAAGGTTCTGAACGGCTTTCGAGCATTTCCTTTGCAATTTTTACATGTGGTGAGAACCTTCTGTTAAAGCCCACCATTAATTTTGGAGGATTATTGCAACTTTGTGAATTTAAAAATACCTCTTTTATTTCTTTTATTTCTTCTTTATAAATACAGAGAGGCTTCTCTACCCAGACATTTTTTTTTGCATTGAGACAATCAACCACTAACTTAGAATGAGAATCATGCTTGGTTGCTATTACAACAGTATTAATTATTTCATTATTTAGAATATCATCTATATTGGTTGAGGTTTGATAAAATCCCATCCTTTTTCCATGAACAAGTCCACTTACCCCTCCAGCGCTCAAAACTGTGTGGAGTTGAGCATGATTTTTTTTAAAAGCTGGCATTAGAATTCTGGAAGCATAGTTTCCTGCTCCAATAAAACCAATAATAGGCTTACTACTAGTGAAGTTAATATTTTCTTGAATTGTAACCTTTGTTTTATTCTTGCTTCTTTGTTCAGATTCATAATTTAAAATTATTCCAAGAACTAAAGAGTCACTTGACAATAAGCTGTATGCATCTGGAGCATCGCTAAATTTGAAATGATGAGATATTAAAGGTTTACAGTTTAGACTTTTTGAATTCATCATATCTAAAACAGCCTCAAAATTTCTTCTTTCTGTCCACCTTACAAACCCAATAGGATAATCATTTCCATCTTCTTCATAGAAAGGATCATATCTTCCTGGTCCATATGAGCAACTTACCTGAAAACTTAATTCCTTTTCATAAAAATCAGAGCGATTAAGCTCCATGCCAACAACCCCAACAAGAACTATTCTGCCTCTTTTTCTAGATATATTTGCTGATTGTTTGATTATGTCATTTGATTTAGAGGATGCTGTTATTAATACGCCATCTACGCCCCTACCCTTGCTAAAAGAATTAGCTTTTGAGATAAAGTCATTCTCTGATGAACTATCTACTATTTCAGCTCCAAAAGTTTCTGCCAATTTGAGCTTATTCTTATCAATATCTACTGCAAGAACTCTACATCCATTAGCTTTTAGGATTTGTATTGTAAGCAAACCAATCAAACCTGCTCCAATTACAACAAAACTTTCTCCAATTGTTGGCACAGCAAGCCTGACGCCTTGAAGAGCAATGCTTGCAACCACTGTAAATGATGCAGATTCATTATCAACACTATCAGGTATAGGAACACAAAGGTTTTTCTTTACTGAGACATATTCAGCATGTGGTCCATTCGAAATAACTCTATCACCTTTTTTTAGATCGTAAACATCATCAGATACTTCATCAATGACGCCAACATTTGAATAGCCCAAAGGAATAGGAGAAGAAAGCTTTGTTCTTACTGCATCAAATGTACTTATTAAACCTTCTGATTGAATTTTATTTAATACTTCTTTTACTTTTTCTGGCTGTTGTTTTGCTTTATTGATATAAGAGGCTTTACCAAATTCAAGTAACATTTTTTCTGTGCCTACAGAAATTAGAGATGTTTTTGTTTTAATAACAACTGATCCGCTCATAATTTTAGGCACAGGACAATCTACAATATTAGTTTCACCAGACGAAAGATCTTGTAAAATCTGTTTCATAATAATTTATAAATCCTTATATATTTTCATATAATGAGCTTTTTTCATCAGCTGAGGGGTAAGTTATTAATACTGCTCTATATTTGCCCTTAAAAACAAAAAAACTACCGGCTGCAGCTCCTATTATACCTTGTTGACTATATAGGTCTCTAATATCAGATTGAGTACCTGCGCCCCCTAGACATGTAATCGGAATATTAACATTTTTTGAAATTATTTTGATTAAATTTAGATCATAACCAGACATTGTGCCATCTTTATCAATTGAGTTGATAACAATTTCACCAGCTCCTTTTGATTCAAAATCTTTTATTAAACTCAATAGATCTTGCTTTGTATTATGCTTTCCATTGTGCGTATAAACATCATACCCACCAAATAATTTTTTCTTAACATCTAAAGTGATAACAACACTTTGAGCTCCAACCTCCTTCGAAATATCTTCAACTATTAAAGGATTTGAAATTGCTGCTGAGCTAATTGAAATCTTTTCTACTCCTAAGGAGAGTATTTTGGATGCTTCTTCAGTACTTTTTATACCCCCGCCATAGCACATTGGCATTCTGCACTCAGATGCTAAATCTTTTATAAGTTGAAGATTGGGCGAAGTCTGGTTAACAGTTGCATCAATATCAATTACTATTATTTCATCAACTTTCTTTTCATTAAAAATCTTAACTGCATTCAATGGATCGCCAACATATTTGTCATTTGAAAAATTTGTAGTCTTAATCAGTCCATTATTCCTAATTAATAAAACTGGTATTAATCTTGGGAGTAACATAATTACAATGTACCAAAATTTCTCAAAACTTTTATACCGTTCTCATGACTTTTTTCAGGATGAAATTGAACGCCGTATACATTACCTTTTTTAACAGCACACACAAACTCTTTGCCATAATCTGCATAGGATATGATATTGTCCGCCTTTTTACATTCGAAATAATAGCTATGAAGAAAATAAAAATATGGATTTCTTTTAACCTCATAAAAAATATCAATATTTTTATCAAAATTTATATTATTCCAGCCCATATGAGGAAGAGGTAAATTATTTAAATCTGATGAAGGGAATTTTTTTACTTCTCCATCAATAAAACCCAAGCCATTAGATGATCCTTCCTCGCTTGATAATCCCAATATTTGCATGCCTACACAAATACCCAAAATAGGTATTTTTTGGTCTAATACTTTTCTTTCTAATATTTCTCGCATTCCAGATTTATTTAGCAGTTTCATTGCATGATCAAATGAACCAACGCCCGGGAGAATAATTTTTTCTGCTTTCTCAAGATCAATTTTTGATGATGCTACAGAAAAAGGTAAGTTTAGAAGATTAAAAATGTTTTCAAATGCCCTAATGTTTCCTAATCCGTAATTTATGATTGAAATCATCGTTTAATAGACCTCTCAATTCTAAGAAATTTTAAAACTTTTGCACCTAAATTAAATAGCATTTCTTGATTTGGATAATCTTTGTATGACTTTAATGGCATATTAAGATAGTTATTTAACTCGGTCTCTTCAATTCCAAGCTTTGATGCTACGTAAGAAAAGTCTTTTCTTATTTCATCATCAGTAAGCGCGGGCTCTAGAAGTTTATCTATAGCTTCATCACGAGTCATTTGATCTGTAACTATCAAGCTCGAAAACTGAACTCTTCTGGTATCAAAACCAAATCTCTTTGGCATCCAGAAACCTTCATAAAATCTTGTAAATCTAGATTCAAAGTGTTTCTGAGGATAAGGCTTCCATCCATACTCTCTTTCAAGAAAATCCATTGCATCTGACTTTACATAAGGCATAAAGTTAAGAGGCTTTATAACTTTGACTTTCTTTATGTATCTTAGATAGAACTTGTGTCTCAAGACGCTGCTAAAGGGATATGTTTTTAAAGGATTACTAACAAAGTTCTTGCGAATATAGTTGATCTGAAACATATCAGTTCCATAATATATCCATTCTAGAGGATTTCTAATGCATTCTGTTGAGATATTGGTTCCATTTAATATATAACCAATGTTATATTTATTTGCAAAATTATATAGGGTAGCTACAAACGCATGATCCTGAGGAATATCTATATTTGATAAGCCAGATTTTAAATATCCAATTTGGAAATCTTTCATTTCCTCCCAATTTATAACTTCTGTAAACAAATCAAGATTAAGTTTTTCTATCATTGAATTAATATTACTAACAGCAATATCTGAATTCCATCCTCCATCAACATGGAAAACTAATGGTCTCAACCCAAACTCCTTAACGGCTAAATGCAATAAGTAGGAGCTATCTGCCCCTCCACTCATTCCCAAAATGCAATCAAAGTCTTTACCCTCACCATATTTTTTTATTTTTTCTAAATCAGCCTCCAGCTGCTTTCTTCCTCTCTTATCTGTATGCCAATTAGGTTTAACATTTTCATCAAAATCAATACAATGATCACAAACTCCCTCGTCATTAAATGATATTCTTGAGTCGGATGTGTCCATCACGCACCTTGTACAAATCTGATATTTAGAAGTCATTAATCTAGTCTAAAAAATTTAATTTTATGTGTAAAAAAAAGACCATAACACGATTAATTATCAAAAACCATTTTATCTAATCTTGTATACATGAGAAAAGAAACTTAAGGTTTCTAATACCAAATATTATACTTATAATGCCATGCAAAAGAGTCACGATTACAAATATAATCAAGTATGTGTATGTAGACACTTCACCAATTAGTTGAGTAATTATCACTAATAAAAAAGTTGCAATAAATGTAATTACTAAATTATATTTAATGAGATGAGCTCCTGTAAACAAAGCATCTCCTAGCCTCATTAAATTTATTGTAAATGGTGTTATAGAGAGAATCTTTAAAGAAAAAGCTAATTCGCTATATCCTTTAGAAAAAAATATATTAACCAAAAAATCTGATGAAAAATAAATGACCATGCATCCAAAGATAATGGGAAGTGTTGAATACACCAAATACTTATTTATTGCATTCATAAAAAGTAATTTTGATTCCTTTTCAATAGCATTAAATATCGGTGTTCTGAAAGTTTTATCAACTTGGCTTTGGAAGAAACTAGTAGCTGCTATAATCTGAAGAGCAATTGCAGCTGATGCGAATGACTCTAAGCCGTTTTTATACTCAATTATTAATCTTGTATAGTACCCATACAATAAGTTTAATTGCAGAACAAAATACATTGGATAATAAATTACAATATATTCTCTAAGGCCTTGATAGAAATAATTTAAATGCAACTTAATAGATTTCCGTAACAGAACTAATTGAACCAAGATAGATAACAAATTAGATATAAAAAATACTTTGTAAACAATCAATCCAAATCCATTTGAAAGAGTTGAATAATAAATTAAAGAAAATAAAAAAACTTTTTCTAGAAAAAGAACCATAGCAAAAGATAGATTCCTTTTTAAAAACTCAAAGGCTGGTCCTAAATAAAAGATTGGTAAAATCAATACAAGAACTTTAAATGAATTAATTTCAGCAAATAAACTTAGGGAAGTAAGAATTATAAAAAGAAAGAAAACACAAATCATTTTCAAAATTAAAACAACTGAAAATGCTTTATTTAGTGAGCCAGAGTATCTTGCATACTTTACAAAGACTGACTCGCTTGCAAAATCTAAAAATGAAGTGATTAATAAAGCCCAAGTCAAGAAGTACAAAAACTCAGCATATGATCCGTCTGATCCAATCTGTGAAAGATGCACAATCAAAGCATAACTTATCAAACCTGAAATGAGATTTACACCTGATGCACTAAATAATGATCTAATCATATATATTATTTCTTAAGAGGAAATTTAGAAATGCTTTCCCTCATATTTCTGAATACTAGTTAATACTTTTAAGAATAGCTTTATCATAATCATTGTAGATTTTTTTTGTATCAAATTTTTTGAGCTTTTCTAAACTGTTGGTATACCAAGATTCTTTTTCATAAAAAATTTCTTTTAATCTTAGCAAAAGATCTTCCTTCTCAATTGAAATAGTCTCTCCAATTCTTAGTTCTTCTACAATACTTCCAACATATGTATTTTTTGCAACCAAAATTGGAATCTTTGTAATCATCGACTCATATAATTTATTTGGCAATGCAATTTTGCAATTAAGATCATATTCATCATAAACTGCAAATATTAAGTCAATGTCTGAATGAAGCCTCTGTATATCCTTTTTATACTGAAATGGTCCAGAAAAATTAAATAAGTGACTTTTTTTAATATAAGATTTGATTTCTGTAAGATCATCGGGAATAGAGCCGCCAGAAAAGTTTACTTTTACATTTATACCTATGTCTTCAAGCTCTTCTACGGCTTGAATAAGTTTTTTTATTGATTTCTTGTATCTCAATATGCCTATAAAACCAATATTAAATGAATCTTTATTTAGCTCTTTTTTTCTAAAATTAGTCCAGACATCTTTTCGAGGTATATTTTCTAGGACAATAGTTTCATTTTGAAAAATTTTTGAGTAATATTTAGTAGCGAAGCTTGGAGAGGAGATAATGAGTTTCGTAACTCTTCTTAGCAGATTCTTTTCTATAAATTGAATCAAAGAAGGAATTAACCCTTTGTCTAATTGGAGTTTATTTAAATCTCTTATTTGATGCCTTATTTCAAATCTTCTAAAAAGTCGAATAATTGATGCTTGAAACAAAGTATCGAAGTTGCTTGTCATTACTACACCATCAAATTTTAATTCTGCCAAAATGGATTTAAAAAGATATGGAATTATTGAAAAGAAACTAAGCAATCTGCCTATTTTTGATTCAAAGATTGTTGTTATTGATCTAACTTCATAATTTATTAGACTTTTATCAATCAATAAATCATCATAGCCTCTTTTAATTATTATTAATAAGCATTTTTTATTATTTGAGCTGGCACAATCAATTATTTCAAGCATGGCAGGAAGCGGCATGCCGCTGTATACAAAAATAAAATCAAATTTTCTCAATTTAATTTAATAACCTTTTGAATCATTATCATTTTTAATCCAATCAATGGTTTGTTGGATTTGTTTTTCTAAATTATTAGTTGGCTTATAATCCAGCTCTTTTATTGATAAAGAAATATCTGCCTTTCTGTTTTTGACATGGTCCCAAGATCTTGGCTCTTGAAAAATGATATTAGATTTTGAGTTTGTTAAACCTATAATAATGTTAGCAATATCAATGATCTTAGTCTCAACACCTGAGCCGCCATTAAAAAATTCTGCTTTATGAAAATTACTATGAGATAACTTTTTAAGCAGATAAACTGTATTATCAACGTAGCAATAATCTCTGGTCTCTTCTCCGGTCCCTGTTATTACAATATCCTCATTTTTTAAAGCTTTATCAATAAAATTTGGTATTACATTTCTGTAATTTCCAGGAGATTCACCTGGACCAAAGCTATTAAAAATTCTCAAAATTGCTGAAGGAATAGAGTAAAGCTCAGAATAGTATTTACAATATAGTTCTCCAACAAATTTATTTATTGCATAAGGTGTTTCGAATGGTCTTACGGGATCCGTTTCTTGCATAACTGCTTGATCGCCATAGACACAACTAGAGCTGCAATAAATAATCTTTTTTAGGTTTGGATTATTTCTTTGAGATTCAAAAATATTTATTAAGCCTATAATATTAGTTTCGACATCAGAAATTGGATGATCAACAGAGTTTTGATTTGCGAAATGAGCAGCCATATGAAATATTAATTCAGGACTATATTTTTTAAAAAATGAAGTAACCTTTTCTTGATTGCCTATATCTATATATTCAAAATGAAGATTGGTTTGTTCTTTTAATTTTATGGATGAGGATAAATTATCAATCACAATTATTTCAGAACTACCTTCATCTAAGAGCTTCTTGGTTAATCTAGATCCAATTGCACCACACCCTCCGATAATTAAGACTTTTGTTTTATTCAAGTTAGTTCTCCAAATTTTATTAAGAAATTATAAACGGACATTCTACTCTATACATTTTTTTTTACACTTGATCTATAGATTATAAATAGTATTAAGATCAATAAAACGCCTGATACGCTCCAAAATGAACATAATGTAAGTGTAAGAATAAGAAAACGTAATGAGGAGAGTTCGTCATTGCTCTGCAATTCTTGAATAATTAGCCAAAAAACAAATGCCAATGTTGGCAATACTCCAAACCTATATCCTATATCAGTCCAAATATCATGAAAAGAATAAAAATAGCCTGCTCTCAACTCATCATCAGAAAATGCAGAAGGTGCATGCCATCCCAAAAAACTAAAATATCCATTCTCATCAATATAACCAGTTCCTAGGCCATTTCCAAAAATCCATACCACAGGATTAGAGTCTAATAACATTTTAAGTTCATAGTATCTAACTGGATCAATTAGTATTAAAAGGTCAACAAAAGAACCATCTAAGTTATTTGTAATCATGAAAAAAAGAGCAGTAATTTTAGTAGTATCTTCAAAATAATTTAATGCTAAAGTCACTGAAAAGAATATGACTGGTAAAATAAATAAAGTTACGAATAGTTTTTTTAAAAAACTAAGAAAATAAATATTATTTAAAAATAATAATATCAGGATGATGAAGTAACTTATAAAAATCATACGTGTTACAAAAGAGAGCATTACAAACAAAGTTAATATAGTTAAAATAATTCCTGCTATGTAATTTCTTTTACTCAGTAAATATATGCTTGGAAAAACGATAAAACTTTTTAAGCTTGAGTAATTTGAATAATGACTTGGGTCATGAAAATTAGTATTTATTAATTCTGCTAGTAGAATTCCAACACTAAAAAAGAACAGTAATTTCATATCTATAACATCAAAATAATAATTTTCTTTGGAAATTGATTTGGTTGCTGCGATAAAGAGCATGCAGCATAAAAAAATATCTCTATAAAGACTTGGAAGATGAATTAAATCAAAGTTTAATAAGGTTATGATCAAAATAGGTGAAATCCAAAACAAATAAATTAATATTCTGGACCTGATTAATTTTGATTTATATAGTATGCTAAATAGAATGGTTATCCAGATAACATATCTAATAAATGATGGAGTTTGTGTATAAACATCTGCGCCATTATCAACGCTCATTATTAATGCAATAATCAATATAGAAGCATCGATTTTTCTGTATAAAAAAAATTTTATCCAAAAATAAATAATTGGTAAAATACACAAAAGGGCATAAAAATCTGCAAATAAAAATCTTTGGACGGAAATAAATCCGACAAGAAAAATTAAGATATATGTGGGATTAGATAAAAATTTATTAATGTTTAGGTTTTCGTTCGTAGAAATCATTTCAATGTGCTTTCAACTTTTTAATCCATTAAAGATAGACTTACTGAATATAAATTCTTATAGATTTTAAAGTGTTTTCTATCAGATTCAGAAATTTTATGACCGGACTCAACAAAGAAATTTTTTTTTATTCCAGCATTTATGCCACATTGTATATCAATAATTTTATCTCCAACCAGAATTGAATTATCTATATCAACATCATACATTTCTATAATTTTATTAATCATGCCTGGATTTGGTTTACGAAATAAGCAGTCTTTTTTATACTTTTCAATTTTAGCATCTGGATGATTAGGGCAATATAAAACTTCCAAAAATTCAATTTCATATTTTTGGAATTCTTTTAAATAAAAATCTGTAAGTTTAAAATATTGCTCTTCAGTAAATATTCCTTTTGCAATACCAGCTTGATTTGTGATAATTACAAATTCAAAACCTAGGTTCTTTAAATTCATTAAAGCTTTTAAACAGTTTTCTATCAAAGAGTAATCATCAATTTTATAAAGATAATTTACTTCTTTGTTTAATACGCCATCTCTATCTAGAAAAGCTATTTTTCTCATGTTCTTATATTAAGTTATTAGTTTTATTTCCTTTTCAATTTTACGATAATCTTCTGGGGTGCCAATATCAATAAAATAACTATCAAATATGTGTGCTAGAAGGGTTCTTTTTTCAGCCTCTTTAAAGAAAAAGTCTTCTTCAATAGAAAAGGTTGTTTTTTTATAATCATTCAATGCTGTTTTTTTTAAAACATATACCCCTGCACTTATAAGCCCAGGCTTGTTATGGCCTTTTTCTTCAAAAGATGTGATTATGTTGTCTTCAACAATCACCCTTCCATATCTAAATGTGTTGCTGATATTGCAACACGCTAGCACAGCCTTACAATGATTTGATTCTGCTAGTTCTATAAGTTTTTCAGGATTAAATCTTGAAAAACTATCTCCATTTAAAACAAATACATATTCTTCTTTAACATTTTTTAAACAAAACTTTATAGCGCCACCCGTTCCCATTGGTTTTTTTTCAAGTTCATAAAATATTTCAATATTTTTATATCTATATCCAAAATGGTCTATTATCTTTTGACCTAGATATCCAATAGATAAAATAACTTTTTTAAATCCTTTCTCAGAAAGATAGTTTAGAAGATAATGAAGAAACAGCTCTCCATTTATATTAGCCATAGGCTTTGGAAGGTTTGGAACTTCACTTCTTAATCTTGTCCCTTTTCCTCCCGCTAAAATAATAGCAATCATTTAGTTTTTGTAAGATGCAAATATTTCGTTCTCAATCAATCCGCAAACTGTATGGCCAACCAGTAAATGCCCTTCTTGAATTCTGGGTGTCGATTTACTTGGAATTTCTATTAAAAAATCACTTAATTTATTCATTGCTCCTTTTTTTAATCCAGTAAAACCAACACATGTAATTCCCATTGATTTTGCAGTCTTTAAAGCTTCTATAATATTTGGTGAAGATCCAGAAGTTGAGTATGCAATAAAAACATCACCCTTGCTGCCCAGTGCTTCTATTTGTCTAGCAAAAAGCCTTTCATAACCATAATCATTGCCTATAGCAGTTAATATTGATGTATCGGTAGTTAAAGCAATTGCGCTCAATCCTGGTCTATCAAATTCGAATCTGCTTACTAACTCACCAGCAATATGCTGGCTATCAGCAGCACTTCCTCCATTACCTGCTAACAAAATCTTACCTCCAGCATTCAAACACTCTATACATTTTTTAGCTATTAATTTTACATTGTTGCGTATTAATTCATCTTTATACATTGATTCAATAACTTTTTGAGTTCCTGTAAAACTTTTCTCAATATAATTATCCATAACTTTTAACCCTCTTTATAATTTAATAAATTTTCTAAACGAAATTGTAAGTCTTTCGTATATTTTTTAACATAATTTGCATTATCAAACTTCTTGATTTCAACAATCTGCTTCATTAAATCTTCACTTGATTTTAAAGCATTACCTTTAATAAAAGGATATTCTGGATATGTTGTTTCAAAAACATGTTGTTGGCCGGCTGATGTAATAATTAAGGGAATCCCATAAACTATCGCTTCGTTATACCATCCTGTGCCTCTTACAGAAGAGTTCAGAGCAATAACAAAAGCTTGTACATTTAAAAAATCAGAAGGTATTAATATACTATCTACAAGATCAACTATAAGATTCTCAGGAAAGCTAATTTTTTTTGAAAGATCTAAAGATTTCTTAGCTAGTATCCTTCCATATAAATATGGGATAACTGATTTTGCTTCTTGATCTGAAAATTGTTCCGAGCAAAAAATAAATACTGGTTCTTCAGATTCTTGAGTTAAATTTACTGTTTTTGAGATTGGTAATCCTAGCCAAAAAGATTTCTGACCCATTTCTCTTAGTATATCAAGTTGGCTTTTGCTCTGACACAATCTCGTAATTTTTCGAAATGTTAATCTTTGCCAAATAGCATGTTTATTTCTAACAATGTAATCTGGGGTTGTATTGTGTTCATAACAAAATATTTTTTTTACATAGAGCTGGATAAATGGAATAAAGAGATCATCATATGAAGCAAAAATTAGCCTGCTGTGCCTATGTTTCCAACATATTTTAAATACCAATAATGCACGCAAAAATCTATTCGAAGTATTTTTTATAATAACTGTCTTTCCACAAGAGCTAGCAAGGGCAATATTAAAAATATATATCTTAGAGGCGTTTTTTAAAATTGCATAAAGGTTTTTATTAAATTCTGCATGAGGTTCAGGAGACCACCAATCTATAACAATCAAATCAGAATCCAATATATTTAATTTCCTATTGATTTATAAGTGTCTCTACTATCTTGCCATTTTCAAAAGAAATTATTCTTAAATCTGGTAAATAAACTATAAATTTTCCTCCAGACTTTAAATAATCAATCTCTCTATCTAAAAATTCTTCTAAAAAATAATATGGTAAAATCATTAAATATTCAGGATTCATTTCTCTTCCATCTTTTTCCGAAATTATTGGAATTCTTGATCCAGACATCTCTAAGCCATACTTAATCGGATTTCGATCCAAAGCAAAAGGAATATC
>MDSV01242915.1_pt1 | contig 12462 bp, 9 predicted proteins | sample 810851 | NCBI WGS metagenome assembly MDSV01 (sample SAMN05326640, study PRJNA326480) | marine metagenome | isolation source: seawater | place: Atlantic Ocean: North East | collected 2012
CCCCCCCGCCCACGAGCAGCGCGCGGACGCCTGTTCTGTCGGGGCCGTGCGCGAGCGCGGGTTTCCAGTTCAGGACGAGCGCGACGATTCGAGACGCGGCGTACGGGAACGCGGCGACGTCTTCGTCGACGAGCGAGACGTCGACGGCGGCGCGCGCGACGCCGTCTCTTCGCAACGCGCGTCTCGTCGCGAAGCCGTCGTCCAGATCGACGACGTCCCAGAGCGCGCGCGCGTTGGTCGTCGTCTCGACGCGAAACGGCTCGACGACCGTTCGCGCGACGGTTCCGGTGATGGCGCACATCGACGACCGAGAGAGAAACGGGACGTCCCGCAGTCGGCACGGGTCGAGACCCAGCGGCGGCCGAACGCGGAACCGCGTCCGTCGGGCGACGACGCTCTCGTCGCCTGTTTCCCTCGCCGCGGCGCGCCCGAGCCCGACGGCGAACTCCGCGGCGCGGAACGCGCCGTACGCGACAGCCACCCCGAACGCGCCCGTCAGCGGGCGGGTCATGTCGCCCGTGCGCATCGCCTCGCCCACCAGCAGGTCCAGCGGCAGCAGGACCGCGGCGAGGACGACGCGGACCAGGAACGAGAAGGCGCGCATGATGGGGGCGGTGCCGGGTTTTCCCGCGCGACGCGCGTTGTTCTCGAGCTTTTTCCGGGCGCGAGCGTACCCGGGGTACGCCATCGCCGCGGTCGCGCTCGGCATCGAGTCGGAAGCGCCTGCGAAATCGAGACGAACCCCGCACCCGAACCCGCGCCCCTCCGCGCGGGTCCGCGCCCTGACGCCTCGAGGAGTGACGAGCGACATCGAGGCGCGTCGAAAAACGCGTGATCGACTGCGGGTGCCGGGAGGATTTAGTCACGAAAACATTTCTTGTTTGCCGAAAAACGCGGCAGCGCCATTGCGCCGATGGCGCCTCCTTCGCCGAGCGGGTGCCTGGTGCTGCTGTGCGGCCACCCCGCATCGGGGAAGTCCACCGCCGCGGCCGAACTCTCGCGGCGGATCCAGGCGGCGGGCGCGCGGGTGCTCTTGGTGGACGAGCCCTCGCTGCACCTCCCGCGCAACGCCTCGTACCGAGATGCGCGCTCAGAGAAAAACACGCGCGGTCTGCTCAAGGCGACGGTGGAGCGCGCGGTGCACCGGGACGGCCCGGTGGTGCTTCTGGACGCGAATAACGGCATCAAGGGCTACCGGTACGAGCTGTGGTGTCTCGCGAGGCAGGCGGGGACGCGTTTCTGCGTCGTGCACTGCGAGACCCCGGTGGAGGAGGCGAGGGAGCGGAACGCCGCGCGTCGAGATCGCGGCGGCGGTGTCGGCGGCGGCACGTCGCCCGAGACGGCGACGACCGGAAAAAACGCCGGAGACGCGGCGGCGCCGTCCGAGTGGGGCGGGTACGACGGAGCGATATTCGACGACCTGGTGTTCCGGTTCGAGCGCCCGGACGGGAAGAACCGCTGGGACGCGCCTTTGTTCGTGCTCGAGCCGGAGCTCGACGGCGAAACGTCGGGGGGCGCTGTCGACGCGCGAGCTCGCGCCGAGGACGACGCTCGCCGCCGCGAGGCGGAGGCTGGGTTCCCGCGGCGCGAGAGTTTCGACGGATACGGCTCGGAGCGCGACGGACGTGAACGCGTGTTGGAACGCACGGTGTGTCACGCGCTCGGCGTGCCCGATACCACCGAGCGCGGAGGATCATCAAAGCACGTCTCCCTCGAGACGAGGCACAACGCCGCCGCGTTCCCGCGCGCCGTCGCGCGCTCGGCGTCGACGCAGCCGACGCATCGGCCGGCGGACGCGAGTCTCCGCGCGGATGTGGACGCCGGCGCGCAGGATATCATCGACTGCGTCGTGCGGCGCGACGCCGAGTCGGGAGGCGCGTCGCACGGTGGATCCGGGTCCGGCGGTCGGGCGCAGTACGAGTTCAGCGCGCTTCAGCCGAGTCTCCGCGGAGTCTTCTTGCGGTGCGCGCGCGCGCCCAGCCTGCAGACGCTCCGGCGGCTCAAGCGCACGTTCCTGCGGTCCGCGGCGGCGGCGGCGGCGGGCGCGGCGAACCCGCGCGAGACGGCGCGGCGGCTGTTCGTCGAGCACGTGCAGAGAGACGCGGACCTCGGCGCGTGGTAGGCGTACGATCCCGTGGCACGGGTATTAATACGCGCTACGGGTACTACGCGCGGCGACGGAGGAAACTCGTCTACGCGCGTCGTCACGCCGCCAGCCTTTGCAGCCACGCGTCCACCACCTCGTCGCTCCCGTACCAGCACTCGCGCGAGTCTTCGTCGTACGTCCCCACCTTGCTCATGCTGTGGAACACGCCTTCGAGGAGGATGTTCTCGGCGCCGTCCAGCGTGGCGTACTCACACGGCACCACCGCGTCCCCGACGACCATGTCGCCCTCGCCGCACACCTGCACGTACGAGTTGTGGCTGTACCCGGCGAGCTTCTTGCTAAACTCTTTCCCGGCTCTGCCGCGCACCGTCGCCCCGGCGACGCACGTGTACGAGACGCCCTCGCTTTTGAGCGCGGCACCCGGCCATCTGCGGTCCACCCACGCCAGCGCACCCCGCGTCGCGTCGTTCGCGCCGGGCGCGACGCGGTGCGGCGCGCCGAGCGTCACGAGGTGGCGCACGCGAGCGGCGTAGTTGGACGACGGCAAAGGCGTCTCGCGTCGCGGCTCTCGCGCCAGGTACCGGAACGGCTTCGTCCACTCCACCTCGTTCAGCGCGCCGCCGATGTACGCGCGCGCCAGCCACCCGCCCGCGGAGTGCGCGACGATGTCCACCTGGGTCGCATCCGGCCGGGCGCACAACGCCTTGGAGACCGCTGAATCGACCGCCTCCAAGTACCACGTGTACCCCGGTTCGGTCGTGGCTTTGCCCGTGTAGAAGCCCCGAGAGAAAACGGCGCGCAGGATCTTCGCCCACTCCTTACGCTCGAGTGCCACCACCTCGACGTCGAAGCCTCGGGCCTCGAGCGAGGCCGCCAGAGAGACGTCCGCGTTCCCGAACGGCGCGACGTAGTCCTGCGAGTTGTTCCCGAACCCGCCGAGGATCACGACGGGGGGGGCGTTCTTGGGGGCGGAGACGCGGTCGACGCCGTGGCCCTTGAAAGAAAGTCGATCGTCGTCCCAGGCATGCGATTCCACGCCGGGGACGTCAACCGCGGAGGGGGCGGGCGTGGAATGGGCGCGTCTCCCGGGGACACGCGCGCCGGTGTTTCGCCTGCGAGACGGCGCACCCGCGGGCGCGGCGCGGGTCAGGGTGGTCGTCTCCACAGCGCGCATGGTGGAGCGCGGCGCGGAGTGCCGAGTTGCTCACGCGAACGACAAGTGGCACTATCTCGTTCCAAGCCGTTGCCCGCAGTATTTCAGTCCGCGGGAACTTCGATAATAGCCCGATCGCGCTCGAACGTCGTCACAGAGAGACCGCGCGGACGTCTCCGACGCCCGGCGAGCGTCGCCTCCGGCCTCGCGTCTGTCGAGCGAGCGCGATGTCCGCGCGTCAGCCCCCGCCTCGGCGAGCCGGGCTCCCGGCAGCCGCCCCGGTTGCCGGCGCGTTGTTGGTGCTTCTGCTGGCGTGCGCGCATCCCGCGCGCGCGGACGAGTACGATCACAAGTACGCCGTGGGCGACCGCGTGATCCTCTGGGAGAACAAGGTGGGCCCGTACAACAACCCCCAGGAGACGTACAACTACCACGAGCTCCCTTTCTGCCGCGCGGAGACCGCGATGGGCGAGAAGCCGACGCACAAGTGGGGCGGCCTCGGGGAGATCCTGCAAGGCAACGAGCTCATCGATTCCGGCGTCGAGTTCAAGTTCCGCGTCGACCAGCCCAAGACCACGCTGTGCAGAGACGTCCTGACGCAGAAGTCCGCGAGGATCTTCAAGCGCGCCGTGCGCAAGCACTACTGGTACGAGTTCGTGATGGACGACCTGCCCATCTGGGGCTTCGTGGGCGAAAACGTGGATGGCGCCTCCGAGACGCTCGAAGCGTCCTTTTCGGAAGCCGCCGAGGACGGCGAGGTCGCCGCCGAGGACGCGGCGCGCGGCGACGGGCGTCGCGGAAACAGCCACCTCTCGGCGGACGCGCTCGGGCACGCGCTTCGCGGCAATCGTCTCGGTGGCGAGTTGGGCAAGACGCGTGATAACGCGCAGCCTTTGATTTACACGCACAAGCGGTTCGTCATGGAGTTCAACGGCGACCGCGTCGTCGGAGTGAACCTCGTCGCCGAGAATCCCAAGCCGCTCGTCGCGGGCGCGTCGCTGGAGTTTACGTACAGCACGACGTGGACCCCTTCCGAGGTGCCCTTTCGCAAACGGTTCGAGCGGTACCTGGACTACAACTTCTTCGAGCACCAGATCCACTGGTTCTCCATATTCAACTCCTTCATGATGGTCATCTTCCTCGCCGGCTTGGTGTCGATGATCCTGATGCGCACGCTGCGCAACGACTACGCCAAGTACGCGCAGCACAGCGCGGACGACGTGGAGGACCGCGGCGGGGACGCGGAGGAGAGCGGCTGGAAACTCGTGCACGGGGACGTGTTCCGCGCGCCTAGGCACCTGCCCACGCTCGCCGCGCTGCTCGGCACCGGCGTGCAGATGGCGTTGCTGGTGCTCTTCGTGATCCTCATCACCATCTTCGGCGCCGCGTACGAGGGAAGAGGCACGATCATCACGGTCTTCATCGTGTGCTACGCGCTGACGTCTTTCGTGGGCGGGTACGTCAGCGGGGGCTTCAACGCGCGCCACAGCGGCAAGCGTTGGATCAAAACCATGCTGCTCACCGCCGGATTATTCCCGGGCGCGTGCTTCGGCGTCGCGTTTTTCCTCAACACCGTCGCCATCTTTTACCACTCGCTGGCGGCGGTGCCGTTCGGCACGATGGTGGTCATCTTCTTCATGTGGAGCTTCATCTCGTTCCCCTTGGTATTGTTCGGAACGGTCGTGGGGAGGAACTGGAACGGCGTCCCGGACACGCCGTGCCGCGTGAAGGCGATTCCCCGACCCGTACCGGAAGCGCCGTGGTACGCGCGCCCGCTCGCCATCGCGCTTCTGAGCGGCGCGCTTCCGTTCGGGTCCATCTTCATCGAGACGTATTTCGTCTTCACGAGCGTGTGGAACTACAAGGTGTACTACGTGTACGGCTTTTTCCTTCTCGTGTTTTTGATTCTGATGATCGTCACCCTGTGCGTCACGATCGTGGGCACGTACTTCCTGCTCAACGCGGAGAACCACAAGTGGCAGTGGACGGCGTTTTGCGGCGCCGCGTCGGTGAGCGGCTACGTCTACCTGTACAGCGTGTATTACTTTCTGTTCAAGACGAAGATGACGGGATTCTTCCAGACCTGCTTTTACTTCGGGTACACCGCCATGTTCTGCTTGGCGCTGGGGGTGATGTGCGGCGCGGTGGGGTACGTGGGCTCCAACGCGTTCGTGCGGAGGATCTACAGGAACGTCAAGGTGGACTAGGCGGCGCGCGCAAGGCACCGCGCAACTTCTTTTTATCTCACGCGAAAGATACCGACGCTCCGCCGTCACCGCTGCGCCCCCCCCCCCGTTCGCGTCGCCGCCTCCAGCACCTTGGCGAAGACGCCCTCCACGAACTGTTTGGTGCCGTTCGGAAGCGGGAACGGCGTTTCGAACGTCCCGGGTTCGATCCCGACCGATCGCGACGCGGCGGCGGCGGACGTCGCCACCTCCTCGGCGGCGGCGGCGAACCCAAGCAACTCGCGCGCGCGCGCGTCGACGAATCGTTTCGTGTCCTCGAACCCGGGGCTCGTGTCGCCCACCATGTAGAGCTCACACGCGCCGTACAGCGCCGCCACCGCCGCGCGGTCGGCGTACCAGCCCGCGCTCGCCAACGCGGCGGCGATAGGCGACGGCGTGGCGTTCGATCGTTTTTCCGCGGCGCGAGTTTCGGCGTCAAAGCCGCCTCCGAGCGCGTCGGCGGTTGACGACGCCTCTTCCTCGTTGGGCGACGCTTCGTCGGGCGACGCCTCGTCGGACGCCCCCCCCGTTTTCTCCGGCGGGATGGGGTCCTGGAGCCCGGGCGCGACCGCCGCGCGCGTCGCGCGGCTCAGCCCAGCGCCCTGCGCGCCCATGGCGCGGACGAGCTCGTCCGCGAGGAGCGCGACGCGCGTCGCCGTCGCGGCGGCGTTCTCGGGCGCCGCCTGGATGGCGAGCGCGGCGGGCCAGGTCTCGATCACCGGCTCGAGGCTTTCGAGGCGCCACTTGATGGCCGTCGCCAGGCGCTCGCTCGGGGGCAAGGGGTCGAGCGCGTCCTCCTGCTCCAGCACGATGCGAACGGACAGCCTCGAGTCGCAGTCCTCGCAGAAGTGGTGCACCAAAGACCCGACGCCGTTCTTCACGGCGCCCGCGACGGCGCGGCTGTACCCGAGGTCGTCGGCGGCGGCGCGGAGCGCGGCTTCCGACCAGCCGAGCTCGGCGACGCGCCTCGTCGCGGCGGTCAGGAGACGCGCGACGAGCGCGCGGGTCGCGTCCCTGTCATCGTCTTTCGCCCGCTTCGACGCATCTAGACGTTCGTCCTCGAGACGCTCGTCCTCGGCGCGTTCGGCCTCGGCGCGCGAGGTCGGCGGAGCGGGCGGCGCGTCGCGCGGCGCGGTGCCGGCGGCGAACCCGCGCGAAAAAGTCCGCGGCGGCGCGGAGGAACCGTCTCGTCTCGCGCGACAAAAAGAGAGCGCCTCGCGACGCGCGCGAGCGCCGTCGCGCGACCCCGCGATCGCGCGATCGCGCGCGGCGCAGACGACCGCGACCGCGTGGCGTCGGTCGGCGCGCGGCGCGTCTGGGAAGGCTCCGAGTGTCGCCGCCGCGGCGCGCGCTTTGAAAATGCCCGAAGCGAACGCGCTTCCCTCGCGTCCGGTTCGCGAAAGCATCGGAAGCGTCGAGCGTCGTCTTCGCGCGCGGCTCTCGAGCTAGATCTACTACTCCCGCGGTGCTTCCGCGGGTTCTAGGGGCGTGGTGTTCGTGCACGAGACTCGATCACTTGCCGTCGGATCCTCCGATCACGTTGGGCATGGCGATGGCGCCGGACGTGCCGACCATGAGCGCGACGGTAGCGCCTTGAGCGAAGATGCGCGCGCGCATCATGTGCTGGCTGAAGTTGGCGTGGCCGGACTTGAACGCCACGAACCCCGCGCACAGAACCGCGCCGGTCAAGCCCGCACCGACCAACACGAGGGGGTTGCGAGTGCCTTTGCGGGGGGGCAGGATGTCCTCGGGAAGCGCCGAGGGATCCGACATGCACTCGAGGTGTGCGCGAAGCGGACTGTGTCCGTGACGTGGCTGTCTAAGCAAAGCAAGCCACATGCCCGCCCGATTCGAGATTTTGGTCAACCCGCCATCGAACACTCGAACAAGATCGAAATGTTGCATCCGAGTCGCGAGCTCGCGACCGGCCGACCGCTGAGGCTCGCCGCGGTCCACCCCTCGCTCGCTCCACGAGCCGGCGCACTCGACGGCGCGCGAAACGCGTCGCGGCACGCGTGCTGGTCCAGGCCATGTCGCCCTCGCACATGGCGTCGGCGCGCGCCGCGATCGGGGCGTCCCCCGCGCGCGTCTCACCCCCCGCTCGCGCATCGTCCACCGCTCGCGCATCCGCGCCAACTGGCACGCCACGCGGCTCGACCTTTCGTGGCGCGGTCCGCCGTCGGGGACGCGGTGACGTTCGCGCGCGCGCCGGGGACGACGACGCGGCCGTTTCCGGCGAACCCGCGGACCCCGCGGACGCGCGCGCGGCGCTTCTGGCGAAAGCCGCGGCGTACAAGCAGGCTGCGAAGCGGGACAGCGAGCAGATGGGGGGCAAGACGGAGCTCGAGAGCGTCGTCTCCGAGGCTGTGCGCCGCGTCGAGGCGGGCGAGTCCAAGCCTTCCGAGCCGAAACAGGCTCAGGTGAGGGTGAAGATCATGACCCGCGACGCCAACTACAACCCGTTCGACGAGGACGAGCAGGTGGTGGGGTTCGAGGAGAACAACCGCGTGTACACGCCCGAGGGCGCCGCCGGCTGGACCAGCGGTGAGAAGAGCGTGTTCGCGGACATGCTGGACGCCGGGCGCCGGCGCGAGCGCGGCGTCGGCGTCGACAACGACGTCGAGGAGGTGGTGACGCGGACCACGTTCGACGACGAGCGGTACCGAGTGAAGAAGAAGCGCGAGGATACTGCGTCTGTTCCGTCGACGCGACCGAGCGTCGACGCTCAGCCGCGTCGACTCACCGACGAGAAACCGACGGACTTGGCGCAGCAGGTGCTCGACGAGGCGGCGGCGGCGACGAACGACGCCGGCGAGGCTCCGGCGACGGCGGCGGACGCCGGCGGCGAGGCTCCGACGGAGGCGTACAAGCCCAAGGTGAGCACGTGGGGCGTGTTTCCGCGGCCTGACAACATCTCCAAGACATACGGCGGCGGCAAGACCATCAAGGCGGGCGAGTTCAAGGCGGAGACGGAGGAGGAGAAGGAGGCGCGGCGCGCGCGCGTGCGGCAAAAGTTGAACAAGTACCGCGAGGACGCGGGCATCACCGTCGATAACGGGACGCGCGTGCGTTGGAACGCCGCGCTCGTGGAGTGCCAGACCTTGATGCGCGTGGGCAGGTTAGCCGAGGCTCGCGATTTGCTGGAACCGATCGTCGTCGCGGAGGAAATCAACCCCCGCACGCAGCTCGGGGGCGAGATCACGTTCCACTACGCGATGTGCCTGGACAACACGCAGAGGCGCGACGAGGCGCTGGAGATGTACAAGCGGTGCGTGGGCAATCCCCACGGGCAGGTCTCGAAGCAGGCGGACCGCATGATCTGGGGCATGACCACCGCGAGCACGAAGATGAAGGCGGACCAGTTCGATTACGACGCCATCAAGGATACGTACGACCCGTTCCTGATCAAGATGACCACAGAGCGGCAGGACTGGAAGATCGAGGCGGACCCGGAGGAGGAGGCGGCGTTGGCGCGAGTCACGCAACTCGCCGTCGCCGCCGTGATGGCCGTGCCAGTCGCTTTCGGGGCGTTCCTCGCGTTGCGGTGAGACAAAAGGAGACGAGACCGCGACGCGGATGAGCGCGCGTGATGTTCTACGCACACGCGGTGATGACAAAAATGTGGCGCGGAGCGCGCGTCTCGTTCGATGACGAAAAGAACAGCGTCGCGGTCTATTGCGCGCTCGCGCTTTTCAGCGCCCAGTCCCTCTTCCCCCCGGGCGCGCGTTCGTGAAGCTCCCAGCCGCCCTCGCCGTCGCCCAGCAGCTTGAGCTCGAGCTCGTGGCACGCGCGCAGCTCGAGCCTGTGCGCGATGGACACCACCGTGGTGCCCTGCGCGATGACGGCTTCGTACAGCGTCCCCTCTTCGTCGGGGTTGATGGCGGACGTCGCCTCGTCGAGGATGGCGAACGGCGGCGCGTGGTAAAATAAACGCGCGAACCCGATTCTCTGGCGCTCGCCCCCGGAGAGCACGTCGTTCCACTCGAGGTGCCGCGTGTCCAAACCCAGACCTGGGACCCCGAGCGTCCCGTCCACGAACTTCCCCAGACCGGCAAGCCGAAGGCAACGCTTCACGCGCTCGTCCTCCTCCTCCGCCGCGGAGGAGGAGGACGCGTCCTTCCCGCGCGAACGCGAACCCCCCCCGCCGGCGCTCGGCGCCTTCGAGCCTCGGCCCGCCGCGCGGCGTTCGCGCTTGACGCGCGCGGCGTTGCTCTCGGCGAGCGCCACGTGGGGGTACACCACCTGGTCGCGCAGGGAGCCCTGAAGCAGGTACGGGCGCTGCGGAAGCCACATCATGGCCTTCCCGGGGGATCGGGATCCCCCGGCCGGGATCCCGTTCGACGGGGGACTCGGGCTCGGGACGGTCACCGCGCCCTCCAGAGGCGCCCACAGTCCGGCGAGCACGCGCAGGAGCGACGTCTTGCCCGACCCGTTCGGACCGGTGATCAGCAGGCTGCGCCCCGGCTCGACCGTCAGCGAGACGCCTTTCACGAGAAGCCTGTGCCCTCCGCCGGGCTCGGGCGCGCCCACGGAGACGTTCTCGAACGCGATGACGTTTCGCGCCGCGACGGTTTGAGAATCCTCGCGAGATTTCGACGTTTCGGTTTCGCGCGCTTCCCGCAGACGCGCCAGGCGCGCCTTGGCCTTCTCGAGCGTCTCGGCTTCCTCCCGCCTCACGCCCGCGTCCATCGTGCGGAACAGCTGGCCCAGCCTGTGCGTGTACCCCGCGAGCTCGTCGAGGTTGCGCCCGAGCAGAAGCACTTCGGTGAACGCGCTGCCGCAGCGCAGCATCAGCTCCTCGGTGGCGCGGAAGGCGGAGATGCGCTCGCCCTCCGAGTTGGCCGCGCGCACCATGAACGGCACGTGCACGAAGATGGAGCCGACGAGCAAGCCCTGGAACTTTGAGACGTTGTCGGCGACGGATTTGCGTATGCGTTGTAACGCGTGCCACCGCTGCGTCACGACCAGGTTCTTCAAGCCGTCGTCCAGAATGCCGATTTCCCGCTCCGCGCCGCCGAGAAGCGCCACCTCCTCGGCGTGCGCGATGAGCCGCGCGTGCGTGTGTCTGAACCCGCCCTCCAAGGCTTGCTCCTTGGCGATCATGCGCCCCAGCGAGGGCGACATCTGCCTTAAGACCGCGGTGATGAAGATCTGCGCGCCGAACAGCGCGAGCGGGCGGCTGTACCCCAGCTCCTTCGCCGCCTCCGTCAACGACAGGGTGAACTCCAGGATGGGCTTGAACGAGTGCCCGTACAAAAACGCCGCTTCTTTGGCGAAGGCGTCGACGTCGGCGACGATGCGCTGGTCGACGTTGTCCAGACCGCCGTCCCGAAGCACGGCGGTTTTGTAAAAGTTGTTCGCCGACATGTACTTCTGGTGCGCGCGCTTCGTCAACGCGGCTCTTAACTCGATCTGTATGAGCGTCTCTGTGTACCGCAGCCCGGAGTTCACCACCACCGCGCTGCCCATCCACCCGCCGAAGTTGAAGAACCACCGCGTCCAAAACTTCCACGACGCCGTGCTTATGGCGCGCGTCAAGTAAAACGTGTTCACTTTGTTCGCGCGCACGGTGAGGAGAGTGCGCATCACCAGAAGCGAAAACTGCGCGGCTAACAGCCGGGAGAAGTGGCAAAACGGAGTGGGCGCCGCGATCTTCACCAAATACGCGAGCTCATCCCAGAACTCAGCGCCCACCTTTTCCTTGTCGCGTCTTCCTCCGAGCGCGGCGGCGTCCGATCGTCGGCCGCCGTTTTTTTTGGCTCTCGCGCCGGGGCGTTTGGCGGGCTCGGAAGACGTCGTCGTCGACGTCGTCGTCGAGGTGGTCGTCGAGGTGGTCGTCTTAGACGTCGAAGACGCGCCCGAAGCGGAGGAGGAATCGGCAGTCTTCGCGTCAGACTCCGGTGGCTTGTACTTCTCCTTCGCGTCCGCGTCCTGCAGATCCAGCATGGTGGCGCACTCCTTGATGGCGGTCGAGGCCGATCGCCGGTCCCTCGACCCGAGAGCGACGAACTCGCGCGCGGCTAAGGAGGAGAAGCCCGCACACGAGATGGCCAGGAACGCCAGGTACAGGCGATCCTGCGACACCACTTTGACTGTCATGTTTTGGGTGGTGGAGATTCGTGTCGGGGGACGCGCACGCGAAAGGGTCAGCGGTCGGGTCGCTCGCGTTCGCTGTCGGTTCGTCGAGGATCAGATTAGATTAGGTTCTGCCGCAAGGCGACATCACAATTGAAGCGACGTGGGTCGGCGCACGCACTGTTCGTGTCGAGGCCATCTCTGCCGTACTTCTTGAGCTGCGCGGCGACGACGAGCAGGCCCTGGACGAGCCCGATGTCCTTCACCGTCACCGGCTTCTTCTCCAGCGCCGTCATCGCGGCGCGCTTGGAGTGTGACAAAGCCCCGAAAACACAACCGGCGCTTTGATGGGTGCTGACACAGCGCACTGTCGTGGAAATGTTTTTAGGGAAACGCGCTGGGGCGTCGGCGCAGCAGGGCAGTCCCACTCCATCAAGCGCTGCGCGCGCTTGACACACCGCCCAAGCGGTGCACAGGGTCTCAGGGCACTAAACATGTCCCAACGCGAGCAGATGACCGCTGCGGGTGCGTGTTCTTCAACCCCCCAGTCTGCCCCTTCCTTCCTCGCGCCTCCCGCCCCGCGCTGCCGCGCTCACGCCGCCGTGCGCTTTTTGCCGTCGACGCGCTTTCGGCTTTTCGGAGGCGTCACGCACCGCCCCGCCCGCGCTCTCCCGGGCGCGAAGGGTGACGTACCCTCCTCGGCGACGCCGCGTGCCTTTTCTGACGTCGCCGCGTCTCCGCTGATCCCCTCCGCCCCCCTCCCCGACCCGCAGTCCCGACCGCGAACGCGTCGTGCGAGGATGCCGTGATGAAGGGCTGGTTCAGCGAGGTGAGCGACGAGATGTGGCCCGGGCAGGCGATGAGCCTGAAAATCGACGAGGTGCTTTTCCGCGGGCGGAGCG
>MDSV01084615.1_pt1 | contig 12461 bp, 9 predicted proteins | sample 810851 | NCBI WGS metagenome assembly MDSV01 (sample SAMN05326640, study PRJNA326480) | marine metagenome | isolation source: seawater | place: Atlantic Ocean: North East | collected 2012
AAGGTATACTATTTGATTGGTGTTATCAAAATCAATTGAATCTTGAGCGGTATATTTAACTTGGGAAGTAGGAGCCCCAACGGCAATTTCATCAATTATAATACTATCTTTTGATAGTGTATCGAAAGATAGTGTATCGAAAGACAAAAAAGTATCGTTTGAATCTGAAAGAAAAAGATATGAAGAGTTTAAGGACAGTGTTTTTGAGAGACCATTGTTAATTAATAATCCAAGCATTACTGCTAAAAACCTTGAAGTTATATTTAATTTTGATAACAAGATTATACTATTCCTTTTGGAAAACAGTTTAAACAAAATGAAAATGGTGTTTAAAATTAAACAAAATTTAGAGTCTTACTTGTTCATATTTAACAAAAATTATACCGAGGTGTCTAAACAAGTTAGGTTGTCTTTTTTTATTTTTTTCTTGTTTTTGTTTAGTGGTTCTGCTTCTTTTAGTCAAAAAGAGTCAAATCAGTCAAAAAAATTCAATGTTAAAACAATTGTTATAGATGCCGGTCATGGTGGTCATGATCCAGGTTGTATAGGTTCTTCATCACAAGAAAAACATGTTTGTTTAGGTATAGCACTAAAACTTGGAAAACTAATAAAAACTTTTTGTCCAGACGTTAAAGTGATTTATACTCGAGACAAAGATGAGTTTGTGAAGCTGCATGAGAGAGCGAATATTGCCAATAAAAATAAGGCTGATCTGTTTATTAGTATTCATGCAAATTCAGCACAAAATAAAGCTGCTTATGGAACGGAAACCTATGTTATGGGTACTAAGTATACCGATCGAAACCTTGAGCTTTCTAAGAGAGAGAATTCGGTTATTTTGATGGAAAAGGATTACGAAAAAAATTATGATGGTTATGACCCAAATAGTCCAATGACCAATATTTTAATGGGACTTTATCAGCAGGAGTATCTTCAGTCAAGTATTAATTTTGCACATAAAGTAGAGCATCAATTTTCCTCCAGGAATAATCGGCATAGCAGGGGAGTTCGTCAGAGAGTTTTATTGGTAATGTACAGAACTACTATGCCAAGTGTTTTGATAGAAGTTGGATTTTTAAGTAATTCAAAGAATCAAAAGCTATTGAGGGAGCAAATGGGTCAAGCTGAAACTGCTGGAGCAATCTTTAGAGCATTTGTTGAATACAAAATGGAAATGGAGGGGTTGAATTCAAGTAAAATTGCTCAAAAGGAAGCTGATTTTTTTGCAAAATGGGATTCAACTTTGACCTTTGTTTTAAATTTGAAAATGAATAATGAAAAATCTATTGAGCAACAAAAAAAAGTTGATTTAACTAAGGATTCAATTGCTCAGTTAATTAACAATTATAAAGCTGATGAGGCAAAAAAAGCAAAAGAAAAAAGTAACCCAAAAAACAATGAAGTACTTTTTAGAATTCAAATAACTTCATCAAGTAAAAAAATACCCTTAAATTCACGCAAGTTTAAGGATGTCAAAGATGTTTTTGAATATAAAGTTGGTGAAGTTTTTAAATATGCTGTAGGAAATTGCGTTACTCAAAAGGAAGCTTTGGAATTGCAGAAAAAAGTGAGACAAACTAGTTTTAATGATGCATTTGTTGTAGCTTTCTACAAAGGAGACAGAGTTTCCGTGAAAAAAGCAAGAGAACTGATAGCGCAAGGAAAACAGTAAAAAAGGGAATGGTGAGTAAAGAATTTAAAATTGGATTAACAGTTACTTCCGCGATATTTATGTTGTATTGGGGAGCTAATTTTTTGTCGGGAAATGATGTTTTTTCTACGAGCAATTCTATTTATGCTAAATATCAAGACCTTGATGGGTTAGCATCTTCTAGTGGAGTAAGTTATAAAGGTATGCAGGTTGGTTCTGTTAAAACAATCGAATTTGATTCAAGTGCATTATATAAAGATGGTTATTGCTGGGTGGTTAAGTTTGATATTGAAACAAAAGGAATTATGCTCTATGATAGCTGCGTCGTAGAAATTTCTTCTATTGGTTTGCTTCAAACTCCAGTTCTTTCATTATCAAAAATTAACAAAGGAAGTGCGCCTGTAAAATTAGGAGATACCTTGATTGGTAAATTATCTCCTTCACTAAAAGATCAGGTTGATGCAAGGTTAGCTCCTTTACAACATAAGGTTGATGAATTGATTTCTTCTGCTGATAAATTGGTGAAAACTTTTGTTGTGGTTATGGATGATAAAACACAAAGTAATTTAAAGAAATCCTTTGAGCAAATCCCACTTGCTATGGCTAATATTTTGCATGCAACTAATTCACTGGATTCAATTACAACAGATCTTAAGAATGCAAAAGTTAAAAGAATTGTTGATCACATAGAGTCCTTAACCAAAACGCTTAATAACAATAGCTCAAAAATTACTAGTATTATTGAAAATCTAGATAATATTACCGATAGTTTAGCAAAATCTCAAGTAAAAGAAACTATTGCTAGAGTTAATGAAGTGTTGACGGAAACAGAAGGTATTATGGATAAGATTAATAGAGGAGAAGGTACTGTAGGGATGTTACTCAATGATAAAAAGTTATACGAGCACCTTGTTTTGGCAAGTGCTGATTTAGATTTTCTTTTGCTGGATTTAAAACAAAATCCAGCTAGATATTTAAACGTATCTCTAATTAATTTCGGTAGTAAGCGACAAAAACCGGCTAGTGGATGGGATTCTACCGATTATGAAGTTTTAAAAGGAAATGCTTTTGTGTTAAAAAAGTTAAATGAAGAGTTATACGGAGAGTTAGCTGCGGAAATAAGAGATTCATGCGGAACTCCATGTGATTCACTAAGATTGAAACAAATTCTTGAAAAATACAGTAAATAATCTAATTGATTATTTTACTTTCATGCAATACCTTTCTAACATTGTTTTTACATTATTACTTGTAACTACTTCTTTAGTTTTTTTTCTCCGTGTTAAAAAGATTAGAAGGAATATTTTCCTGGGTAGGCCAGAGCAAAGAACCGATAACAAAGTTGCAAGGTTCAAGCAAATGTGTCTTGTTGCCATTGGACAAGGTAAAATGGTAAAAAAACCTGTGGCAGGCATACTGCATATTATTGTTTATGTAGGCTTTGTAATCATAAATATCGAGGTTTTAGAAATTGTGATTGATGGCGTTTTTGGAACACACCGTATTTTTGCTTCCAGTTTAGGGCTGGGATACGATTTTCTTATAGCTTCTTTTGAGATTCTGGCGTTTAGTGTGCTGTTGGCTTGTGTTCTCTTTTTGGTGAGAAGGTTTTCAAACCGAATAAAGAGATTTAAAGGTGTTGAAATGAAAGCATGGCCTAAAAAAGATGCATTGATTATTTTATATGCAGAAGTTGTTTTAATGACTGCTTTTTTGTTGATGAACGCAGCTGATTTAAAACTTCAAAGTATTGGTTTTGAGGGATATATTTCGGCAGGTTCATTTCCTGTAAGTGATTTTTTACTTCCTCTTTTAAATGACTTAAGTCCAAATCAAATATTTATAACAGAAAGGGTTTGTTGGTGGTTTCATATTTTAGGGATTTTGGCATTTTTAAATTATTTACCCTTCTCAAAGCATTTTCATATAATACTAGCCTTTCCAAATGTTTACTATGCTAGACTTACTCCAAAAGGACAACTTGATAATATGGAGAGCGTTAAAAAGGAGGTTGAATTAATGATGGACCCAAATGCTGATCCTTATGCAACTCCTAGTCCTGCCGATAATGAAGCATCAACTCCAATGCCATTTGGAGCGAAAGACGTAACTGATTTATCATGGAAAAGCATTATGGATTCTTATACATGCACCGAGTGCGGAAGGTGTACGGATCAATGTCCAGCTAATCAAACAGGTAAATTACTTTCACCACGAAAAATTATGATGGATGTTCGTGATCGTTCAGAAGAATTGGGTAGATTCATGGATCATTCCTCAAAGGAAGAGAATGATGTGAAGTCGTTGTTAAATGACTATATTACTCCTGAAGAACTATGGGCCTGTACCTCATGTAATGCATGTGTTGAGGCTTGTCCAATAAATATAAATCCTTTAAATATTATTATTGACTTAAGACGGTATTTGGTAATGGAGCAATCACAGGCACCTAATGAATTAAATATAATGTTCGGAAATGTAGAAAACAACGGTGCTCCATGGGCTTTTTCTGCAGCGGACAGATTTAATTGGGCAACAGAGGAAGATTAGATATGGCAAGTATAGAAGTTTCAACAATGGAAGAGTATAGGGCGAGAGGCGAAAAACCTGATGTTTTATTTTGGGTTGGATGTGCCGGGAGCTTTGATGACAGAGCAAAAAAAATAACGCGTGCATTTGTAAAGATTTTAAATAAAGTAGGGACTAAATATGCTGTTTTAGGAAAGGAAGAATCCTGTACAGGTGATCCTGCAAAAAGATCGGGAAATGAGTTTTTATTTCAAATGCAAGCTATGATGAATATTCAGGTTTTGAATGGTTATGAAGTTCAAAAGATAGTAACCACTTGTCCGCATTGTTTTAATACTCTAAAAAATGAATATCCTGAGTTAGGGGGGAAGTATGAAGTAATACATCATACGCAGTTTATTCAGCAGCTTATTGATTCTGGAAAGATTAAAGTAGAGGGTGGTGAGTTTAAGGGGAAAAGAATAACCTATCACGATCCATGTTATCTTGGAAGATCCAATAATGTTTATGATGCTCCCAGAAGCCTTATTGAGAAACTTGATGTTGAACTGACCGAAATGAAAAGAAGTAGACAAAAAGGCCTTTGCTGCGGAGCTGGAGGCGCTCAAATGTTTAAAGAGGCGGAAAAAGGAGATAAAGAGATTAATATTGATAGAACTGAGGAAGCATTAGAATTAGATCCTAATGTTATTGCAACAGGATGTCCTTTCTGTAATACAATGCTCACCGATGGTATTAAAATCAAAAATAAAAGCAACAAAGTAAAGGTTTTAGATTTGGCTGAATTGGTTGCACGAGCATCAGATTTATAATTTTTTTGAGCGTATTTGATGGTTTAAAAACGGAAAGATTAAAAAATCCATTCTCCAAAAATTTATACCTTTAAGTCATGGTGCAAATAGAAAACAACTTGCCTGATTCTTCAAGAGTTTGGGTTTATCAATCGAATAGGGCATTCTCAGATTCTGAATTGATTGTTCTTAAAACAAGTATTTCAGAGTTCAATTTAAGTTGGGAGGCTCATGGGAAAAAATTAAACAGCGCAATCGAACTTTACTACAATCAATTTATTGTGATTTTTGTTGATGAATCTTTTCAGGAGGCAACCGGTTGCTCCATTGATAAATCAGTTGCATTGATGAAGGATATTGAAGCTAAGTTTGGTGTGGAAATGTTGGACAGAATGAATTTAGCCTACAAAAAAGGAGATTCAATAATAAATATTAAAATAGGAGATTTTCAATTAAAGGCCCGTTCTGGTGAATTTGATACTGATATGGTTGTTTTTAATAATTTGGTAAAAAATAAAGGCGAATTTTCGACTAATTGGGAAACAACAGTAAAAAAATCATGGCATATTAATTTATTTTAATTGGATCTTTCAAAAAACAGAAAAATAATACGAACAAAGGATGGTTCCCATTCAATTTTAGTATCAGATCTAAATGAACAGTATCACTCTGTTCATGGAGCAGTTCAAGAGGCGGAGCATGTGTTTTTGAAAATGGGGTTAGGTGAATGTTTTCATCATAAAGTTAGTCCTATACACGTTTTTGAGTTAGGTTTTGGTACGGGTTTAAATGCGTTTCTTTCTGCTCAATGGGCCAAGGTTAATCATCAAGTAGTAAACTATACTTCTATTGAGAAATACCCTCTTACCGAGGACGAATTTGAACAGTTAAATTATGGTGATTTCGTTGGAGAAAAAAAACTATACCAAAACATTACCAGCTCTAAATGGAATGAATTTGTTGAAATTTCCAATAGTTTTAAATTGAAGAAATTAGAATTAGATGTAATTGAAGATATTATACCTTCGGGATTTGATCTTATTTTTTTTGATGCGTTTGCTCCCAACAAACAACCTAAACTTTGGGAGGTGTCGATTTTTGAAAAAATGTTCAGTATTTTAAATTCAAAAGGAATTTTAGTTACATATTGTTGTCAAGGGCAAGCAAGAAGAAATATGATTTCTGCCGGATTTAGTGTTGAAAAGGTTCCTGGGCCTCCAGGCAAACGTGAAATGTTAAAAGCAAAGAAGTTATGACCCCATCTCGTTTTAATATAAGAGTTTATGGTTTGTTAATTCAAGCGGGTAAAGTTTTAATTACGGATGAAATAAGAAGTGGTGTTGAAATGACCAAGTTTCCGGGTGGAGGATTGGAGTTCGGTGAAGGAGTTACTGATTGTTTAATAAGAGAATTTAAAGAGGAATTAAATATAACGATAAAGGTTCACGATTTATTTTACATCAATGATTTTTATCAAGTCTCTTCTTTTAGTAAGAATGACCAACTAATTAGTGTATATTATTACGTTTCAATGGTAGAGGGTAATATTCGAACTACAGACACACCTTTTCTTTTTGAAACAGAAGAACCTCAGTGTTTTAGATGGTTAGATTTAAATGATTTAACTAAATCTGATGTTACTTTTCCAATAGATAAAATCGTTCTCGAAAAATTAACTTCTTGAAGAGAATAATTGTCATATCGATTGTTATTTTATTGTTAAGTTGCTCACCTACAAGATATGTAGTTCCACTAACCAAAAAAGAAAAGTCAATTAGTCTATCTTTTGGAGGTCCAATAATTGAAGAGCGAGGTGTTGTTACTACTGCACCTTTTTTAAGTTTTACCTATGCAAAGGGAAAAACAAAAAGTTTGACTTATTTTGGAGGATTTCAAATGTCACATCTTCTTGATGGTTTTTATGCCGTGGAAATAGGTGCTCTTAGGGAATGGAAATGGTGGAACAGAAAAAAAATAGGTTTTACTACTAATTTTGTTGCCAATGCAATGACAGATAGTAAAGATGGTGGGTTCACTTTTTTTCCTCAATTTGATGCCAATCTTTATTGGCATTTCATGAGTGATCCTCATTATTTTTGTGATTGTCCAGGAGATCCAAAATGGAAAATGTTTCTCTATACTGGGTTTCAGTCGCACTATAATGTAGTTTCAGATTTTGAATTAAAGATTCCTTTTGCAAGTGATATATTATTTTCCCCTCATTTGGGTTTAAGTATGGGGCCGGGTTCTTCTAGACTTGTTGCTGAGGTTAAATGGATTCAACCATGGATAGATAACACTCAGCATGACCCATTAATTTGGAATCCTTTTATGGAAATAGGTACATTTGGAGGATTCCTATCCTTTTACCATAATTTTTAATTAGTGAATTATTTTAAATGAAGCTATTTTATGGGGTAATTCAATCCGAATTAAATATACTCCTTGTTTTGGTGGAAGTTGGATAGTATCTCCTTTAGATTGAGTAATTAATTTACCGTTTATTCCCAATAATTCTATTTTTAGAACATTTAAATGTTTAATTTGAAGTTTGTTTTCGAGTATAGTGTAATCAATATTTTGCGTCGTTATAACTTTTTTTGCTTTTTCAGGTTCAATTCCTAGATAAAAAGCCAAACCACCGCATTGATTACCTACTATTAATTCAGGTTTATCGTCCGAATTTAAATCACCAACTAGAGGTTTGCTATATCCTCCGTCTTTTGTGTTGTGAAAATTAGAAAAGTCAAGCTGTAAATTTGAATAAAGCTCTTCTTTAATATCCATATAGCCTTGTGTATTTCCTGACTCTCCACCAACTAGTAGATGTATCTTGTTTTCATGTTTAAAAAAATAAGGCATTGAAAATCCAAAGAAAATCCCATTGGAAAAATCTTGTGTGGAAATACCACCAAAATTTTTTGTTTCCAAAGAGTAGTCGAACCCTAAACTACTTTGATTCTCGTAATAAAATAAACTTCCATTTTCTTCACCAACAGTTAAATCGATTGCTGAATCACTATTGACATCAAACAATACCGGAGCTGCGTAGTTTCCTACATCAATATTTTCAAATGCAGGAGAGACAATCACAAAATCATAGGGTTGACCTAATCCAGCCTGGTTATTTAAGTAAAGTAATTTTCCATTTTGAAGACCCAAGAGTAAGTCGTCATCACCATCACTATCTAAATCACCTATAGCTGGGAATAAATAGGTTTCTTCGTTTGCTGAAAAGCTGAGATAATCTTCGGTAATCAGTTCAAAAGATGGTTTTTTTTTAGTGCCTACATTCCGAAGCAAGCTAAGTGTTGCTATTAGACTACCATTTTTTTTTACACCTTTGTTACCAATCAAAATATCCGTTAGTCCATCTTGATTTTCATCCACCCAAATAGGGTGCGATCCTGTTCCAAAGTCCAACATTTCCCCTATTAAAAAGGAATTTGTTTGAAAGGAGAAAGTGTCTTGTTTTGTCCCAATGTTTTTATAGTAAGCAACCTCTTGGTTATTTCCTATTAAGGGATTGTTGCTGCTAATTAGAAGATCATTTTTAGAATCTAGATTAACGTCTACACTGGATGCATAAGGGAATAGGTAATTATTAATTGCATTGTCATAGCTTGGGAAATTATCATCAAGATTAACTATTTGACTAAGCGACTTAGTCCCTCCGTTTTTTAAATAATTTAAGTTATTGAACGAGATATCCCCGATAATAAGATCAACGAGTTGATTATCTTTAGAATTAATAGTTGTTATGGTACTACCCGCATGCTCCCCACCACCTAATGTAAAGAGACCTTCTTCATCGCAATTTTGATTGAGCGAAATTTCATTAGTATTTTCGTTTTCGGAAAAGTTACCCCAGCAATTTGATGCAATTTTAAATTCGAGTCCACAATTCCCCGTGTTTTCAAACGATAAGTTTTTATGGTATTCAATATGTTTTCCATTGTTATCAAAAGTTAATATATCAATATCTCCATCTCCATCTACATCTGCAATGCCTGGGATATCGTCATTTGAGACAAAAAGACTTGAAGTAAAAGACCCTAAGTTAGATTGTATTTGAGTAGTTTCGAGATTGAATAAGAAGTTGCCTTTGTTCTTATAAACTTTTATACCACCGGCAGTCCCTGTGAAAATATCCGGTAGGTTGTCGCAGTTAAAATCTCTGAATAAAACCCATTGGTTAAGGTTTAAATTTATTTTGATAGGTTCAAAATTTAACTGGTTATTTTTAAAAACTACGAGTCGATTTCCGCCCTTATCAAAAGCTATTAAATCTATGATACCATTATTATCAAAATCGACATTACTGAATATTGGAGAGTTTAAGCCTCCTTCCCATGCTCGAGTTAATATTCTATTGTTTTTTATGACAACAGTTTCGTAAATCCTTTTAAAACCAAACTGACTAAAAGATAGATTGAATGAAATACATAAATATATGATTGTCAGTATTATGCGGAGCATATTGATAAATGTAATAAATTATGATTAATAATCCTTCTTAGAAGTATTGTTAATCGATTGGTATGATTTATCTTTGGCGGTCAAATTAGATTAAATTTTATTATGCAAAACAAAAAAGCAATTAAAATATTATTAGCCATCATAGGCGTGGTTTGTCTTTTTGAATTTTCTTTCACCTATTTTGCAAAGGATTTTGAAAAGGAAGCGGAAGATTTAACAAATACTCCTGAAGAGGCTAGAGAATGGCTTAAAGAAAATTCTGATCAAGATATTTGGCTAGGATATTCTTACATAGAATGTAAAAAAAGGGAGATTAATTTAGGCTTAGACCTAAGAGGTGGGGTTTCGGTAACCTTAGAAATCGCTGTTGACCAATTAATCGCTTCACTCGTTGGGAATAACATAAAAAACTCCATAAAATTTAAGGAAGTTGCCTTAAGAGCTAAAGAATTAAAAAAAGAACAACCCGGTGGTTATGTAGATCTCTTTGAGCAAGCTTATCAAGAAAAAATGAATGGTGAACCAATGGCAAAATGGTTCGCAGGAAAAGGTGATATTGACGTGAATTCCACTGACGATGATGTGATTGATATGTTGAATGAATCAGCATCTGGAGCGATTGGTCAGGCTAAAGAGGTATTAAGAACTCGTGTCGCTCAATTTGGAATCGCCCAACCCGATATTAAACTAGTAGGTAATACAGGTAGGATTGTAGTAGATCTTCCTGGAATTAAGGACATTAAAAGGGTAAGAGGTTTGTTACAAGGGTCGGCAAATTTAGAGATTTGGGATACCTATTCGTTTTCTGATTTACAAGCTTCATTTGTGGCTTTAGAGGAGAAATCGAGAGACTTTTTCAATCTTAACAATCCTTTAGATTCGTCTGATTTTATTGGGTTATTACCAGAAGATAGTTTGTCCTTGGTGGCTGAGAGAAACTCTCCTTTTACCTCTTTAATGGTAAAAGATCCTGAGTTACTAAATAAAAGAAGTAGAGCAGGAGTGGGGATTTTCAAAATTGGAGATACTGCCAAAGTAAATCAAATAATTAAAATAGGTTATGAAAAGAAGCTGTTTAATAAGAGGCTAAAACTTTCCTGGTCCTCAGAAACGGACTTAGGAGAGAAATCAAATGCCCTACAGCTTTATGCGTTAAGAAAAGAATCAAATGGTGGAGCCTATTTATCGGGTGAATTTATTAAAAGAGCTTCACGACAGTTAGAAAATGGTAGAAACATAGTATCGCTTGATTTTAAAACCAAGGCTTCTAGTAAATGGGAACAAATTACGGGTAAATCCTACAAAGCAAAGGGGAAACCGATTGCTATTGTTTTAGATGGTTTGGTTTATGCTGCCCCAGGAGCCCACAATGGAGCGATAGCAGGTGGAAGAACTCAAATTACACCGGGTAATACAGAGAATTCGTACGAATGGTCTTCAGATTTAGCCAATGTACTAAATGCAGGTAAATTTCCTGCACCTGCAAAAATTGTTCAAGAAACTTTTGTAGGTCCCACCTTAGGTGCGCAAGCTATTAATGCTGCTGTTTGGTCATTTATCTTAGCACTTTGTTTAGTGCTGATCTATATGGTTTTCTATTATAGCTCTGCTGGATGGGCCGCGAACATAGCATTGGTTGCCAATATCTTGATTATTATTGGTGTTTTAGCAGCAGCTCCTACTATATCTTTAACGCTTCCGGGTGTTGCAGGTATTGTACTTACGGTTGGTATGTCTGTTGATGCAAACGTTCTTATTTATGAAAGGATTCGTGAAGAGTTAAAACTTGGGAAAAGTTTAAAAGTTGCTATTTCTGATGGATACAAAAATGCCTACACTGCAATTTTAGATGCCAATATCACAACATTAATTACTGGAGTTATTTTGTGGTATTTTGGAACTTCGGTTATTGAAAGTTTTGCTCAAACCTTGATTATTGGAATTTTCACTTCTCTGTTTTCAGCAATATTTATTACAAGGTTGATTTTTGATTCTTTATTAGGAAAAGAAAAGAACATTAAATTCTCTACTGAGAAAACAAAGGATTGGTTTACGAAAACTACTTACAATATAATTTCTTCAAGAAAGAAGTTTTATGTGGGTTCTGGTTTGTTAATTGTAATTGGTCTTGCCTCAATTTTCACTAAAGGGTTTGATTTAGGAACTGATTTTTCTGGTGGTAGAACGTATAAAGTTGCATTTGAAAATATACCCGATGTGCAAACCTTAAAATCAGAGTTAAAAGGAGTGTTCACGGAAAATGGTAAAGAGCTGGAGCCAGAAGTTAAAACAGGTGGTACAGGAAATCTTATTATTACAACGAAATTCCTAGCAAGTGATGAGTCAAAGGAAGCTTCTAATAGAGTAGAAAGTTCTCTTTTTACTGGTTTGAAGAAATATCTGCCTACGGACATGACTTCTGAAAAATTTGTAAGTCAATATGAAGGAAAAGACAAAGGTGTTTTGGAAAGTGCTCACGTTCAAAGTACTATTGCCGATGATATTATTGATGCATCCTACACCTCTGTTGTTTACGCATTAATTGCTATTTTCCTGTATGTAGCATTTAGATTCCGTAAATGGCAATTTGGGTTAGGCGCATTAATTGCTATTTTCCATGATGTGATTATTGTACTTGGATTATTTTCTCTTCTGCAAGATGTGTTACCGTTCTCGTTAGAGATTAATACAGCATTCGTAGCTGCTGTTTTAACGGTTGTAGGATACTCTATTAACGATACAGTAGTTGTATTTGACAGAGTAAGAGAACGTACCTCTGGATCCAATTCAGAAGGCATTAACGTAGTAGTAAATAAAGCGTTGAATAGCACTTTATCTAGGACGTTTAATACCTCGTTAACAATTTTAGTGGTATTATTAGCAATACTTGTTTTCGGTACAGGTTCTTTGCAAGGATTTGCTTTCGCTCTATTAATTGGAGTTATTGTTGGAACGTATTCTTCTATTTGTATTGCATCGCCAATTTACACGGACCTAGTAAGAAAGAAAGA
>MDSV01119735.1_pt1 | contig 12461 bp, 9 predicted proteins | sample 810851 | NCBI WGS metagenome assembly MDSV01 (sample SAMN05326640, study PRJNA326480) | marine metagenome | isolation source: seawater | place: Atlantic Ocean: North East | collected 2012
TACGGTAACAACGCCAACCACAAATGAATTGGCGGTTATTTCCTTGGTAATGGCACTAATTGGATTTTTAATTCCAATTATTCCCCAGATTGGTGGAATCATATGTGGACATATAGCGAGATCCGAAATTAGACGAAGCGGGGGAACCCAAACAGGATCTGGGATAGCACTTGCCGGATTGATATTAAGTTACCTAAGCATAAGTATATTTGGTATTTTGTTTATGGTTTCTCTGGTTTTCTTGGGTTTTGGATTGTTGTCGCTTTTATGCCAATAAAAAGGTTCTTGCCGCTCTATTTACCCCCACACTCCACATTCAAACTTACGGCCACCAGTGAAGTTTTGGACATTGCCTATGGGTGGTGTAAATCAGATGAGGATTTTCCTGCAAAATTTGTAACCCCCGAAGAAACACAAGTCGTAATTTTTGGCGGAGATAATGCCACAAGACAATTCAATGATCTAGTTCCTCCCGGTTTTGGTTGCAGTAAAATTGTTTCCAGAGAAGTATATACCCCATCCGGGAATTGGAGTTCATTTCCCGCCCACAAGCACGATGAAAGAATATTAGACGATAAAGGGAATGTGTTGGAACCAATACAGGAAGAAACCTATTTCTATAAATTTCAAAAACCTGAGGCATATGCGATTCAACAGGTCTACACTAAAGATAGGTCTTTGGATGAAATGGTAAGGGCAAAACACAATGATGTTGTTTTGATCCCCAAAGGGTTTCACCCTGTAGTTGCAGAGCATGGCTTTCATTGTTATTATTTAAACTTTTTGGCAGGAACAGATCAATGTTTGGCCAATACAACAGATCCTGACCATGAATGGATTTACGATTCATGGGCCTCCCAAGATCAAAGACTTCCTCTTGTAACAGCTGAAATGAATAATTATGACTGAAAAAAAACACGATGTTCTAACCATTGGAAGATCTTCAATAGATCTGTATTCTCAGAATATAGGAGCTCCTTTTAATGATATAAAGGGTTTTGATGCCTTTGTGGGAGGATCTCCACTAAATATTGCTGTGGGTTGTGCCAGATTGGGTGTAAATACCAGTTTACTTACAGGTGTAGGCGATGATAAAGTTGGAGCATTCATCTTGAATTTCCTAAAAAATGAAGGGGTTAATACACATTGTATTCCTACGATCAATGGAACAAGAAGCAGTGCGGTCGTTTTGGGCATAGAACCACCCGACAAATTTCCTTTGGTATATTACAGAGATAATGCGGCAGATAGTCAAATCAAAATTGATGATGTCATAAAGGCTAAAATTGATGACTACAAAATTATACTTTTAAACGGCACGGCCCTTAACATTGAACCTTCGAGAAGTGCAACTTTTTTTGCTGCTGAAGTGGCCGATAAAAATGATATTGATGTTTTTCTAGACCTAGACTTCAGGGCAGATCAGTGGCACGACTATCGTGCATTTGGTTTGACCATTAGGGCTTTACTCCCTAAAGTGAAAATTGCTATTGGAACAGAGGAAGAAATTTTGGCTGCTACTATGAGTAGTACCTCTCAAGTTACCATTAAAGATCAGCAAATTTCTGCTCCCGAAATTAAAGGTGATATAGATTCCTCTATCGAAAAATTACTGGCTTTGGGTATAGAGAAACTCATTGTTAAAAGAGGTTCTGCTGGAGCGAGTATACACTATCCCGGCGGTTCGAAAACAGATGTCCCGGGATTTCCCGTTGAGATCTTGAATGTTTTAGGCGCTGGAGATGCCTTTGCCAGTGGATTTATTTATGGAATTCTTCAGGGTTGGGATTTGTATAAATCTTGTAGAATGGGAAATGCCAGTGGAGCACAAGTTGTTACCAAAAAAGGATGTGCTAATTTCATGCCCTATCTGAACGAATCTATGTCCTTTATCAATGAAAGAGGAGGGTTTTAGTCACTTCCATTGGTAGTAACATAAAACTAAATAAATAATAGAATAAACAAATAATTAATGGAAGTATTAAAAAATTATATCAATGGTGAATGGGTCAAAAGCAGCTCTAAAGAATCCATTGAAGTAGTCAATCCAGCCAGTCAGGCTTTATTAGCAAAAGTGCCTTACGGAAGTTCAACCGCAATTGACGTAACCACAGCTTGTGAAACTGCCAAGATTGCGCAAAAGGAATGGAGTAAGGTTCCGGTAATGAAAAGAGTACAGGTTTTGTACCTGTTAAAGTCACTTTTTGAAACCAACATAGAAGACATTGCTAAAACCATTACAGATGAATCCGGGAAGACAAAAGATGAATCATTTGGAGAAATTCAAAGGGCTATTGAAAATATTGAAGTAGCCTGTGGAACTCCGATTTTGATGGCCGGTGATGTGATTGAAGACATCGCAAGCGGTATAGATGAAATGATGATCAGACAACCTTTGGGAGTTACGGCTTGTATTACCCCTTTTAACTTTCCGAGTATGATCGTTTTTTGGTTTTTGCCTTATGCCATTGCAACCGGAAATGCTTTTATCGTAAAACCCTCTGAGAAGGTTCCATTGACAATGATGAAGATATTTTCCTTAATTGATCAATTGGATCTTCCCAAAGGATTGGTCAGTATGGTTCATGGAGGTAAAGAAACGGTTGATTCAATTTTAGAGCATCCTACTATCAAAGCGATTAGCTTTGTTGGGAGTTCACCGGTAGCCAGATACATCTACTCCAAGGGAACAGCCAATGGTAAAAGAGTACAAGCTCAAGGAGGAGCCAAAAATCCGGTTATCGTTCTTCCCGATACAGACATTGAAATGTCTACTAAAATCATTGCAGACTCGGTATATGGTTGTGCCGGACAAAGATGCCTTGCGGCTTCGACCATAGTCACAGTAGGTGACGAAAACAGAAACCTAAAAGATGCTTTATATGAGACTGTTAAGTCCAGAAATGTAGGTTATGGTTGGGATAAAGGAGTGAGTATGGGGCCAGTCATTACCTCGGAAAGTAAGAATAGAATAACGGATCTTATAGAACTTGGAATTTCCGAAGGGGCAACTGTATTGCTCGATGGTCGAAAAACCGAAGTTTCGAACTATGAAAAGGGGAATTTTCTCTCTCCTACGATTTTGGAAAATGTTAATTTGAATAAAAAATTAATTAAAACTGAAATTTTTGGTCCCGTGATGAGTCTTATTTCAATGAAAACAATTGAGGAGGCAATCGCTTTTGTAAATTCGGGACAATATGGAAATATGGCTTGCCTTTTTACAAGTAATGGTGCCACTGCTAGAAAATTTAGAAATGAAGCTGATGCAGGAAATATAGGCATTAACATTGGGGTTGCTGCCCCAATGGCACAGTTTCCTTTCAGTGGGTGGAAAGATAGTTTTTTTGGTGATCTTCACGGTCAGGGAAAACATGCCATTGAATTTTTTACCCAAACCAAAGTAATTATTGAACGATGGCCAAATATCTGGTCAAGAAAGTTTTAATGCAGTTAAAATGATTAAAATAGCAAATGCACCTTGCTCCTGGGGAGCACTAGAATTTGACTTGGAAGAGAAATCTGAGGAAATAGGATTTGAACAAGTTTTGGATGAAATTAAAGCGACAGGATATATAGGCACAGAATTGGGTGATTTGGGGTTCATGCCAACCTCCCCCGAAGAATTGCGTAGGGAGATTAAAAAAAGAGACCTGGAACTATTAGGTGCTTTTGTTCCTGTTGATCTTAAAAATGAAGATAAACATCAAAGCGGTGTTTCAGCTGCACTGAAAGTGGCGAAGCTAATGTATGAAGCAGGTTTTGAAAAAGCTTTGATTGTATTGGCAGATGATAATGGAAAAGATTCCGAAAGAACTCAAAATGCTGGGAGAATTAAATCGGATATGGAATTGGAAGAAAAACAGTGGAGTGATTTTGCAAATGGTGCTAATTTAATTGCAAAATCGGTCAAAGAAACTTATGGAATCAAGACTGTTTTTCATCATCACTGTGGTGGGTTTATCGAAACACCAAATGAAATTGATCGACTGATGAACCTTACCGACCCCGAACTTATAGGTTTGTGTTTGGACACGGGGCATTTTGCTTTCGGTGGAGGTAACCCCGCTTCGGTACTTAAAAAATATGCCAACCGTCTGTGGCATGTTCACTTTAAAGATTTTAACCCCACGGCAGCCCAAAACTCCAAAGATGCTAATGGTGACTATTTTGATGCTATTAAAAAAGGTGTTTTTTGTGAGCTTGGAAAAGGGAATGTCGATTTTAAAGCCATTGTCAACCAATTAAATGAATTGGATTACGATGAATGGATTGTGGTTGAACAGGACATTTTACCCGGGATGGGACATCCAAAAACTTGTGCACAATCGAACCGATCGTATATAAGAACTTTAGGATTATAAAAAAATGGAAAAAAAGAAGTTTGCTCTTGCAGGAATAGGTAGAATTGGAAAAATACATCTGGAAAATCTTCTTATAATGGATGAAGTTGAGGTAGTTGCAGTTATGGATCCCTATTCCGAAGGTCGGGAGTTTGCCATACAAAAAGGGATTGAAAATGTATTCAGCTCTTATGAACAAATGATCAAAGATTCATCCATTGATGCTGTTGTTATCTCTTCTCCCACTGATACCCATGCTGATTATGTTGAAATTGCCGCTCATGCTGGAAAAGCGGTCTTTTGCGAAAAACCATTGGATTTAAATTTAAGACGGGTCTTAGATGTTTTAAAACTTGTATCGTCAAAAGGTATAAAGCTTATGCTTGGCTTTAATCGTCGATTTGACAAGGAGTTTTTAAAAGTGAAAAGATTGGTGGGTGAAGGTGCTATCGGAAAACATCATTTGGTAAAAATAACAAGTCGTGATCCACAAGCTCCCCCCATCAGTTATGTCGTAAAGTCGGGTGGATTGTTTTTAGACATGAGTATTCATGATTTTGATATGGCAAGATTTATTGTCGATAAAGAAATTGTGGAGGTTTATGCAAAGGGGGCAGCCCTAATTAACCCTGAATTTTCTCGGGTAGGTGACATAGATTCCGCAGTAATAACTCTTACCTATGAAGACGGAACAATGGCCATAATTGATAACAGTAGAGAGGCTGCATACGGCTACGATCAAAGGGTAGAAGTCTTTGGATCCAAAGGCATGGTAAAGGCAGAGAATAATCTCCACAATACACACCAGCTTTTCAATAGTAAGGGTAGTCACAGGTCACTGCCACTTTACTTTTTTCTTGAAAGATATGCAGATGCTTATAAAATAGAAATAAGAGATTTTGTTCACGCCTTAATCAACAAAACCGATTTACCTGTAGATGGAAATGATGGATTGCAATCGTTGATTATAGGTTTGGCGGCCATTAAATCAATAAAAGAAAATAGACCTGTTAAAGTTTCTGAAATTTACCAAAACTAGGAAAATAGTATGATTATCAATGAAGCAAGTATTTAAAACGATGGATTAATAAAAAAGATAAATAATGAAATCAATCAGATTGACAGTAGCCCAAGCTGTGATTAAATACCTTAACCAACAATATGTGCAACGTGATGGCATTGAAAATAAATTCTTTGCGGGTTGTTTTGGAATCCTTGGCCACGGCAATGTTGCGGGAATGGGCCAAGCCATACAGCAGCAAAATGATTTGAAATATTATCAGTGTCGAAATGAACAATCCATGGTTCATACTGCTGCAGCCTATGCAAAAATGAAAAACAGATTGAGTACGTTCATTTGTACGACCTCTATTGGCCCTGGTGCTACCAATATGATTACCGCCGCTGCTGGAGCTACAATTAATCGATTACCGGTCTTGTTGATTCCCGGAGATATTTTTGCAAAAAGAAATGTTGCTCCCGTTTTGCAGCAATTAGAGTCTTCAAGTTCCCAAGATGTCTCGGTGAATGATTGTTTTAAACCCATTTCAAAATATTGGGATCGTATCAATAGGCCAGAACAAATTCTATTTGCTCTTCCTGAGGTGATGAGAGTTCTTACTTCTCCATCCGAAACGGGAACTGTAACCCTTGCCATACCTCAAGATGTTCAGGCAGAAGCTTATGATTATCCCCTAGGTTTTTTTGAAAAGAAAACTTGGTGTATTGCAAGACCTAGGCCCGATCTGGATCAACTAGAACGCGCAGTTGAAATGATCAAAGAAAGTGAGCAGCCTCTCCTTATTGCAGGTGGGGGTGTTCACTATAGTGGAGCTTTGGAAACACTCAAGAAACTCGTTCACCAAACTCATATTCCCATTGCGGAAACCTTTGCAGGCAAAGGAGCTTTGCGCTTCGATGATCCCCACCAACTGGGAGCTGTTGGAGCAACAGGCACACCAGGAGCGAATCAAATCTCAGAAGGTGCAGACCTGGTTATTGGATTAGGAACCAGATACAGTGATTTTACGACTGCCTCCAAAACAGCATTTCAGAATCCTAATGTCAAATTTGTGAACATCAATATTACTGAATTTGATGCCGCAAAGCATGGCGGTTTGATGTTACAAGGTGATGCCAAGGCTGTATTGGAAGAATTGGTTGATCTTTTGGAAGACCATCAAGTGTCTGAGGATTATCAGAAACGCGCTGCCGATTACAACCATTCATGGGAGGAAAAAGTTTCAGAAATCTATAATTATCGCCACAACAAACTAATGAGTCAAGGAGAAATAATTGGTGCAGTAAATAATTTTGTCGATGACAATGATGTGGTATTGAGCGCAGCGGGAAGCTTACCAGGTGATCTCCACAAACTTTGGAGGACAAAAAGCAATAAAAGTTTTCATTTGGAGTACGGATTCTCCTGTATGGGCTACGAAATTGCAGGTGGTTTAGGCGCTAAAATGGCTGATCCAAGTCGTGAAATATATGTTTTGGTAGGCGATGGAAGCTACTTGATGCTTTCTCAAGAAATAGTAACTTCTATCCAAGAGGGCTTTAAGCTTACCATTGTTTTGATTGATAACGATGGATATAAAAGTATCGGCTCACTATCGAGAAGCTTGGGAAGTGAAGGTTTTGGAACACGATATCTTTTTAGGAACCAAATTTCCCAAAGAATTGATGGTGATGAAACTACAAGTAACGCTACTTTACCTATTAATTTCGCAGAAAATGCCAGAAGTTTAGGCGCACACGTTATTGAGTGCTCTAATTATGTTAGCCTAACCAACGCCCTTAAAGAAGCCAAAAGTATTGATAAAACAACCGTTATTTATACGACTTGTGACCGTTATCAGGAGATCGATGGTTACGGATGGTGGGAGGTTCCTGTTGCTGAAGTTTCAGAGATGAAAACTGTGGATGAAGCCAAAAAGGAAAGCTTGAAAAACAAGAAAAAACAAAGATTTCATAACTAAATCCATAAAAACTAAATATGTTAACCTTTTTAACTTTTATAGCCTTTATTGCATTTGTTGCTATTTATTCATGGGCTAAACTCAGAAAAGAAAAACTCGATTCACTAGATGGTTATTTTTTGGGAGGAAGAAGTTTGACCGGAGTAGTAATTGCGGGTTCTATTTTATTGACCAATATTTCAACAGAGCATCTGATAGGAATGAATGGATCTTCTTATAAGAATGGTTTTGTCATCATAGGGTGGGAGGTTACTTCCGCACTAGCATTGGTAGCAGCAGCTATCTTTTTTGTTCCTATGTATTTAAAGATGGGGCTTACTACTATCCCCCAATTTTTAGAAAAGAGATTTGATAATACAACAAGAACTCTGGTTGCTCTTTTTCTAATGATTTCCTTTGTGGTTACTCTACTTCCGATAGTACTCTATACGGGTGCAATCAATTTGGAGAGTATATTCAATATATCCGAAGTCTTTCGAATCAGTAGGAGTGAGGGTATTTGGCTTACAGTAGTTGGGATTGGTATTATTGGATCTATTTATGCCATTTTTGGAGGTCTTAAGGCTGTTGCTATATCAGATACAATAAATGGATATGGACTTTTGATTGGAGGATTGGCTATCCCGTTTATTGCTTTAGCAAGCATAGGTGATGGAAATCCCCTGACAGGTTTAGTCAAAGTTTTTGAAAATAGTCCTGAAAAATTTAACGTCATCGGAGCCAAAGACTCGGTGATGCCTTTTGAGGTTTTGTTTACGGGATTAATAATCAATCAGTTATATTTCTGGAGTATGAATCAGACCATTATTCAAAGAGCACTAGGAGCCAAAAACCTCGTTGAAGCACAAAAAGGTCTTTTGTTTACAGGCGTTTTGAAAATATTGGTTCCAATAATCATTATTTTGCCTGGTGTTATCGGTTTTTACTATTATGGAGACAGTTTGTACGATAATCAAGATATGATCTATCCTGAATTGATAAAAAAAGTTTTACCGGCTGGTTTGGTTGGTTTATTTGCTGCGGTTGTTATGGGGGCTGTTTTAAGCACTTTTAATAGTGTTCTAAATAGTGCTGCTACAATTTTTAGTATTGATATTTACAAACGACATATCGGAGTCAATAGCTCAGATCAAAAATTGGTCAGGGTTGGAAAGTTGGCCTCAACTGTTTTGGCCGTATTTGCTATTCTTGTTGCTCCAATGGTGGCCAACGCTCCAGATGGCTTGTATCAAATGCTACAGCAATTAAATGGTATTTTCTTTATCCCAATTGCTTCTATTATTTTAGCTGGATTTTTTTTAAAGCGAGTTTCAGCAACGGGGGCCAAAACAGCTTTAATAATCGGATTGGCTTTTTATATAACAACTACATTTATTTTAAAGACGGATATTCATTTTATTCACATCTGGGGAATTGAGTTTTTAATCAACATTTTTGTAATGTTTTTGATTTCCTATTTTTATCCAATCAGTAAAGAATTCAAAATAGAGAATTTACAAATCGTCGACCTAAGTGAATGGAAATACACCAAACATATGTCCATTGCCCTTAGTTTGGTCACTATTTTAATCTACATAATGTTGGGGCAAAATTAATGAAGTACAAATGCGTGATTTTTGACTGTGATGGGGTTTTGGTAGATAGCGAATTCATAGGTGCAAGGGTGTGGGTAGAAATGGCAAAAAAAATCAGTTTAACTATTAGTTATGAAAAGGCTTTTAATGAGTTTACTGGAAAATCATTCAATAGTATTGTTGAATGCTTAAGTGTAAACGCTAAGACTGATATTCCAAATGATTTCGAAGATGACGTTTTTCTTGACAATTTTGAGGAATTAAACAAACTCCTTAACCAATAATTAGTATATAATAAGCTTCTAATAAAATTGTTATATTTTTTTATATGATAGAAGTTGATAGCTTTCCAGTGCTGTCTGAAAAACTTTCTGTTTCAATATCCAACTTGTTAAGAATATTGACAAATAGGTTAGATAATCTTTCCTTTTTTTCATCAAACTTCGTGTAAGACCCATGATTAACTCCCATATTCGATCCTCCTGCTAGAATAAGTGGACAATTTCTTGCATTATGGTTAGTACTCTGGGAACTTCCGTATAGAATTAAAGTATTGTCTAGTAAAGAACCATGAACGTCTTTCGTTCTTTTCATTTTATCTATAAAATAGGCAAATTGTTTAGCATACCATTGGTCCAGTCGTCCCCACTCTTCCCAATGTCCAGTATGTCTATCATGTGAAATGGTATGATGTCCTTGTAAACCAAGTGCGATTTTTGGAAAATTATCTCCAAAACCCATTCCATCCTCACGTGCCATCATATAAGAGATGACTCTAGTGGCATCTGTTTGAAATCCGAGTACCATGATATCAATCATTGAGCGGACATAGTCTTCAGGAGTGGCTGTAGGATCAACGTCAAGATTGATCAAACTAGAATCGAATTCTTTCATAGGCACATCTAACCATTTTTCATTTCTGTTGAGCTGTTTTTCAACTTGGTTAAGAGATGTTAGATACTCATCCAATTTTGCTTTATCATTAGATCCTAAGCGGTTTTTAAGGTTTTTACTGTCCTCTAAAACTAGATCTACTATCTTTTTACCTTGGTGAATACTTTTTCTTCTTTCTGATGAAGTATTTCCTCCATTGGGGGAGAAATAACGTTCAAAAATTTCACGTTGAAGGTGTTCTGAAGGCATTGGTTTTCCTGAGGAATTAAACGAGAGTGTTGATGTTCTTGATTTGTAGCCGACACCACCATCAGTAGATAAAATTAGTGAAGGGAAGCGTGTGTGTTTACTCAATTGTTCTGCCGCAACCTGATCTACAGATATACTATTTTTATACTCACCACGTAAATCACCACCGGTAAGAAAAGAATCACCCGCCATATGACCAAGGACGTTCCGACTATAGGGGTGGCTTAAGCCACCCATTATTGACATATCACCCCTGTGTGCGGACAATGGAGACAAAGATTTTGTTAAACTATATTGTGTACCCTGAATTTTGGGAAACCAACTCCAATCTTTGTAGTAAGGACTTTCTTCAGGGGGCAGCCCAACTCCATTGGGAAAGTAGAGGAAACATAGACGCTTGGGGGTAATCGGCTCTGCAAGTTTTGAAAAGCTTGTCATGGCCATACCTTCAAAATAGGGTAGCATACAAGTGACTCCTAATCCCCTGAGAAAAGTACGACGATCTAAATGCCAAGGCTTTTTACTCATCTTCCAGCTATTTTGTTAAACCAACTTTGTTCCTTTTTGTAAAAAGATGGACTCAAAACGATTTGATCAATAACTGTTCTAAAACGATAGTCGTCATCTATTACTTCTTTTACAATATTATTAATTTCTTTTTCATCAGCAAAACTTACATCACGACCAATAGCATAAGCGAAGAGGTTTTCCACCAATGATCTGGTAAAATCATCTTTTTTTAATTCTAAAATATATTCTTTAATCCCTTCTATTCCTTGAACTTCAACCCCATCTGGCAACTTAGATCTGGAATCAATTGGTTTTTCTTTTGCAGTCAATTGAAATCTGCCTACGGCGTCGTAATTTTCGAACACAACTCCAAAAGGATCAATTTTTTGATGACAATCCATGCAGGAAACCTTATTTCTATGTAAAAACAGTTGTTCTTTTAATGTGAGATTTTCAAAACCAGGTGTTTCAGGATCTAATTCTGGCACATTGGGAGGGGGGGGAGGGGGATGGTCTCCCAGAATTTTTTCTTTTAACCATACAGCGCGTTTTATTGGATGTGCTTGAATACCATCGGAATGACCACTCAAAAATGATCCTTGGGATAATAAGCCTCCTCTTCGTTTACTTTCTGGGAGGTTTACCGGTCTAAATTCATTTCCTTTTACACCTTCTATACCATAAAATTCTGCAAGATTTTGATTGAGCATAGCGAAATCTGAATCAATAAAGTTCATTATGTTTAAATTATTCTTTAATAGATACTCAAAAAACTGATAGGTTTCATTAAACATATCTTCTTTTATAAAACGAGTAAAATCTTTATATACTTCCACATTGACATCCATACTTTTGTGCCGATCTAAACGCAACCATTCAAAAGCAAAAGAATTCACCATATTGCTAATTTTAGGACTGTTGATCATTCTTTCCACTTGTTCAGACAGATTATCATGTAAATCATCTTCGAGGGCTAAATTAATTAGGATTTCATCTGGAGGCGAATTCCATAAAAAATAGGATAATTTAGAGGCTAGATAAAACTCGTCATCCATTTCATTTGATTCAGGAGTTTCAGGTGTTGCTATATAAATAAAATTTGGAGAACAAAGAACGGCAATCAAGACCTCTTTTATACCATTTTCAAAACATTCAAAATCATCTTTAAGATTTCTCCAAAAATCCATATATCGATTTAATTCTCCACTTTGGAGTGGACGTCTAAAAGCACGTTGCATAAATTTGCTGATGACTTCCCGGGCATATGTTTCTGTATTTGCTTTGTTAGGGGAATCGAAAAATATACTTTTATGATTTTTTGGTGGCCAAATAGGAAAATAGGGGGCCTCGAATTCCACTGATTTAATTAATAGAGGGGGACCCTTGAGACTGTTTTCTTTTACAAGGTGATTATTCCATAATCCAACCGTCAGTATATTGGCCAGTTCTCCACTTACATCATCACTGCCTAATGGAATGGGTAAGTTTTCTAGTCTGCCTGTAAATTCAAAAGTTTGAGGTTTTTCCATCGGAGCGGTAACTTCAAAAGGTAAAGCAAAGGTTTTATAATCCATCCCATCGTCTGTTCTTGAACCAGCAAAGACCTGTATTGATGGATTTGTTGAGGCGTATTTAGAATTGTCTTTTTTTGCCTCTTCTTCAAGGATTTTGGGTAGTGGATGATCCTCTGGAAGAGGTGTGAAAACTAGATGACTGAATCCAACAAAAAACTTACCACCAATACTGCCTTTATGGACTCCCTTTGAAAGATATACTAAGGTAACAGGAGTGACAATTTTTTCATTTTCACTTAAATTTTTATTTAAATTCAAATGTCTACTAACTATCCCCTCACCGTTCCAATCGAAAAGATCAATTCTAAATGAGGGTGTTGCATCATTTTTAACATA
>MDSV01183389.1_pt1 | contig 12460 bp, 13 predicted proteins | sample 810851 | NCBI WGS metagenome assembly MDSV01 (sample SAMN05326640, study PRJNA326480) | marine metagenome | isolation source: seawater | place: Atlantic Ocean: North East | collected 2012
GAGCAATTTCAGATTTTATATCTGGTATGACTGATCGATATGCAATTAACCTTTATAATAATATTAAATGAATATTTTTGAACAATACTTAGAAAAGATAAAGAAAATTTTATTAGATTTATCAAAAAAAGGTGAATTAATTTTACCTGATAATCTTGATGGAATTAATACTGAAATACCACCAATCAAATTCAATTCAGATATTTCAACAAATGTTGCCATGTATTTGTCAAAAATAAATAATAAAGCTCCAATTGATTTAGCTGAAACATTAGCTAAAATATTTAAAGACAATGATAAACTTATTGAAAATATATCAATAGTTAAGCCGGGTTTTATAAATATAAAATTTAAATCAATTTTTTGGTGTAACTTCATTGAAGAAATAATTAAAAATTCTGAAACTTTTGGTATTAATTTAAAAGAAAAAAAGAATAATTATTTGATAGAATTCGTTTCAGCTAATCCTACAGGTCCATTACATGTGGGTCATTGCAGAGGTGCCATTCTTGGAGATGTTATTGCTAATGTTTTGTTATTTAATAAACATAAAGTAACAAAAGAATATTATATAAATGATTATGGAAATCAAATTATTAATTTTACAAAATCAGTATATTTTAGAATAAGGGAGATTGTTTTCAATGAGTCGTTTCCTATAAATAATTCAGATTTATATCCTGGTGATTATTTAATCGATTTTGCTAAAAATATTATTGATAAAAATAAAAAAATGAATTTTCAAAAATATGAAAATATTTCAGAAGAATTAACTGCATTATCTATAGAACAAGCGTTGATATTAATTAAAAAAAATCTTAATAGCTTAGGTATTAAACATGACAATTTTGTTAGTGAAAAAAAATTGGTTTTAAATAACGAAGTAAAGAAAGCTGTTGATTATCTGCAAAAAAATCACTTTGTTTATAAAGGCAAAATTAAAGCTCCTGCTGGTGAAAATAATGATAGTTGGATAGAGCGAGAACAATTACTTTTTAAATCAACAGAATTTGGAGATGACAAGGATAGAGCAATACAAAAATCAGATGGATCTTGGACCTATTTTGCGAGTGATGTTGCTTATCATAAAAATAAATTAGATAGAAATTTTGATTTTCTTATAGATATATTAGGAGCGGATCATGCTGGATATATAAAAAGAATCTCATCATCTGTAGATGCAATGACGAATTCTAAAGGAAAACTTATTTGTAAAGTTAGTCAATTAGTTAAACTTATAAAAGATAATAAACCTTTTAAAATGTCAAAACGAAAAGGTGATTATATAACCGTAGATGATTTAATAACCGAAGTCGGAAAAGATGCTACTAGATTTATCATGTTAAATAGAAACAGTGATGTTGAATTAGATTTTGATTTTAGCAAAGTGAAAGAAAAATCAAAAGATAATCCACTTTATTATGTTCAATATTGTTATGCTAGAATCTCTTCTGTTTTTAGACATGTTAACTTTGATATAAATAAAAATTTATCTATTTCAAACTATAATTTTAATTATTCAGATGCAGAAATTAAAATTTTAAAAAAGATTTCAGAGTGGCCTAAATGTATAGAAATCTCTGGTACTAAACTTGAACCTCATAGAATAGCAACATTTTTATATGAACTTGCATCTGAATTTCATTCTTATTGGAATTTAGGGAAAGAAGATGAAAGTAAGAGATTTATCAATAATCAAAAAAAAATACCTAATGATAAACTAATATTTTTAAAGGCAATATCTAATGTTATCAAATCTGGAATGGATATAATAGGAGTTGATACTCCTTCAAAAATGTAATGATAAAAGAATTAAAATATTTATTTTTTATAATAACAATTTTTTTGTTTATTTTTTTTACTTTAAAATATTATTTTTCAAACGAAAATAAAAAGAAGTCATTTAGATCTTTTAAACAAAATAATGATAAAGTTATAGATTATTCTGAAAAATTGATTTTATTAAAAAACGATACAAATAATATAATTGAGTATAATGAAAGAAAAATTGATAAAAATAAAAAAAATTACAATTTTTGGAAACTAATTAATAACAATGAATAAAAGACGTTCTTTTATTACAGGACTTAAATCAACGACTTTATCACTCAATGAAAAGAATTTTTTAAAAAAATATAAACCTTGGGGAGTCATTTTATTTTCAAGAAATATTAAATCTATTTCACAATCTAAAAAATTAACTAATGAAATAAGAAAAATTTTTAAAGATAAAAAATATCCTATTTTTATCGATCAAGAAGGCGGAAGAGTAAATAGATTAAAATCTTTTTTTAATACCGATCCGTTTACAGGTGAATTTTTTGGAAATCTTTACAAAAAAGATATAAAAAAATTTAACATATATTATAATTTATTTACTAGACAAACTTGTGATATCCTTAAACTAATAGGTGTAAACGTTAATACTGTTCCTGTTCTAGACATTAGAAATAGTGGCTCACACAATGTTATTGGGGATAGAGCATTTTCGAAAGACCCAAAAATAATTTCAAAAATTGGTGATATTTGTATTAAAAACTATCATACAAATAATATTGGGACTGTTATAAAACACATTCCAGGCCATGGTCTTGCAAAAGTTGATAGTCATAAATTTACACCAGTGATTAAGACTAAGTTAAACCAGTTAAAAAAGAATGATTTTTCAGTTTTTAAAAAAAAAAAAAGTTTTTTTGCTATGACAGCCCATATTATTTATAAAGATATAGACTCTCTAAATACTGCAACGCACTCAAAAAAGATAATTCAAATAATAAGAAAAAATATAAAGTTTAATAAGATTTTAATTTCCGATGATATTTCAATGAAAGGGTTAAAATATTCTATAAAAAAAAATACTCTTAAAGCTTTTGAAGCAGGTTGTAATTTAGTTTTACATTGTAATGGTAATTTTAAAGAAATGTGTATTGTGGCAAAAAATTCTCCAAATCTATCAAAATTTATTATTAAAAAAACATCACAATTTTATAATTTTTTAAGATAAGATTAGTTATGCCAAATACTGATTCTACAAATTTTAGTGTTGATTTAACTAATTATCAAGGACCTCTTGAAGTATTGCTAGATTTGGCAAAAACACAAAAAGTAGATCTTGAAAATATATCAATAACTAAATTAGCAGACCAATTTTTTGAATATATTACTAAAGAAAAAAATCTAAATTTAGAAGCTGCTTCGGAATATTTGTTAATGGCTACTTGGCTTACATATTTAAAATCCAAACTTCTTTTACCAAATGATCCAGAAGAAGAATTCAAAGTTTTGGAAGTTGCTGAAAAATTAAAATTACAATTAAAGAAATTAGAGTTAATTAGACTTTTATCTGACCAAATGCTTAAAAGAAAAAGATTAGGTAAAGATATTTTTATGAGAGGTTTAAAAGGCAATATTAGATCAATTTATAATGCAGAATATAAGCTAACACTTTATGATCTGCTTAAATCTTACTCTTCTATTGTTATGAAAAAAGATTTTCAAAGAATTAATATTCCCAGATTGCCTGTTTTTACAACTGAAGAGGGGATCAAAAGAATAAAAGAATTTTTTGGTAAACTTTCTGATTGGAAAAATATAGATGAGTTAATACCGAAAAATTTTAAAATGAATTTGCAAAATAAAAAGACAGGTAAAGCAGGAATTTTTGCAGGATCTCTTGAACTGGTTAAAGAAGGAAATATTACAATCAAACAAAATGAATTATTTGATGATTTATTTATTAAAGAAATTAAATGAATAAGATAAAAAAAAAATTTAAAAAAAATAATATTGTTAACTTCCCCTCAAAGTTAAGCCCGGTGGAAAGAGAAGTGGAAGCTATAATTTTTGCAGCCGCAGAACCTTTGGATATAGATACTATCGAGTCAAAAATTTCAAAAAAAATTGATGTACTTAAAATTTTAGAAAAACTTCAAATTGAATATTCTTCAAGAGGTATTAATTTAGTTTGTATATCTAAAAAATGGTCTTTTAGAACATCAGAAAATCTATCAAATTTAATGTCGCAAGAAAAAACTGTTGAAAAAAAATTATCTAGAGCTGCTATCGAAACTTTAGCTATCATTGTCTACCATCAACCTGTAACAAGGGCTGAAATCGAAGAAATAAGAGGAGTAGCTTTTGGAACAAATACATTAGAAATATTAATGGAACTAGATTGGGTTAAACCTCAAGGTCGAAAAGATGTTCCTGGTAAACCAATTCAATACGCAACAACTGATAATTTTTTAAGTCATTTTAGTCTTCAAAAATTATCTGATTTACCAACAGTCGATGAATTAAGTTCAGCAGGATTAATTGACAGCGCAAATATCGATAACTCAATATTTGGTACTGGTAAATTTTATAAAGAAAAACAGGAAGAAAAAAAAGAAAATATTTATGAAAATATAGATGAAATGTTAAGCAGTACGTTAAACAAAGATGAAGATAAGTAAAAAGTTTCTTTAAAATTCAATTTAAAAGTTGTATAAAAAGATATGAGTATTGGAATTTGGCAAATAGCAATAGTTGTAATATTAGTCGTCTTATTATTTGGAAGAGGTAAGATATCTAGTTTAATGGGTGATGTTGCAAAAGGTATTAAGAGCTTTAAAAAAGGTATGGCTACAGATGTTACAGATGAGAATGAGCCAAAGAATATTTCAGAAAACAATCAAGACACTAAAGATAAAGAATAAATTAAATGCCCACAATTGGCTGGTTTGAGATCCTAATTGTAGTAGCTGTTTCTATAGTGGTAATTGGCCCAAAAGATTTTCCACATATGTTAAAAAAAGTTGGATCTTGGATTGGAAATACCAAAAGATATATTAATGATATACAATCGGAAGTAACAAATATTGATTTAGAAGAAGAAAAAATTAAAAAAAACAAAGATAAAGAAGATGACAAAATCTGAAAACGAAGGGGGCTTTGTTAGTCATCTTACAGAATTGAGAAAAAGATTAATTCACTCTTTTATTTTTTTATTTATATTTTTTATAGGCTGCTATTTTTTTTCTGAAAATTTGTATGCATTTTTAGTTGAACCTTTTGCCAGTGCTGTAAAAGAAAACGGTCTCGAAAGAAGATTAATATTTACCGCTTTACAAGAAACTTTCTTGACTTATATAAAGGTCGCTTTTTTTACAGCTTTCTTTGTTACATGTCCTTATATTTTAATTCAAATATGGAAGTTTATTGCTCCAGGTCTTTATAAACATGAAAAGATAGCAATTATACCATATCTTGTTTTAACACCGATATTATTTTTTCTAGGAGGACTACTTGTTTACTATTTGATAATGCCTTTAGCTATAAATTTTTTTCTTTCTTTTGAAAGTACAGGTGTATCAAGTGGTCTTCCTATACAATTAGAAGCTAAAGTTAATGAATATCTTTCTTTAGTTATGAAGTTAATTTTTGCGTTTGGTATTAGTTTTCAATTACCGGTAGTTCTTAGCTTACTAGCTAGAATAGGATTAATTGATGCAAAATTTTTAAGAGAAAGAAGAAAATATGTAGTTGTAATGATTTTTGCAACAGCTGCAATTTTAACACCTCCTGACCCTATAACTCAGATTGGTTTAGCGATTCCTTTATTAATTTTATATGAATTATCTATATTTTCTGTAAATATTATTGAAAAAAATAATAAAAAAGATGCATAATATAAAAGACATTAGAAATAATATTCAAAATTTTAGAGATACTTTAAAAAAAAGATTTTTAGACATTGATATAGATAAAATTTTGAACTTGGATGAAGATAATAGGCAATATATCCAAAAGAAAGAGTCTTTTGAAAAAGAAAAAAAAGAGATATCTAAATCTAAAGATAAATCTTTATTTGAAAAATCAAAGAAAATTACCATTGAGATAGAAAAAATTGGAAAATTACAAACTAAAATTAAGAATGAACTTGATGAAATATTATCTTCAATTCCAAATGTTCCTTGTGAAGATGTGCCAGTAGGCAAAGATGAAAATTCTAATGTCGAAATTTCAAAGAAAGGCAAAATACCAAATTTTACTTTTTCTCCTAAATCACATTACGAATTAGGTGAAAAATTAAATATGCTTGATTTTAATCTTGCAAGTAAAACTACTGGATCAAGATTTGTATTCGTAAAAGACAAATTAGCTTTATTAGAAAGAGCTTTATCAAACTTTATGCTTGATACTCATATTAATCATAATGGATATAAAGAAATATCACCTCCATTGATAGCGAATGATGATACTATGTATGGAACTGGCCAACTTCCTAAGTTTGAAAATGATCAATTTGAATTAAAATTAGAAGACGCTACTGATAGAAAATTTTTAATACCTACGGCAGAAGTTATACTAACTAACACTGTTAAAAATAAAATTATTGATAGAAAAGATTTACCTATACGAATGGTTGCCTCTACACCTTGTTTTAGGAAAGAAGCTGGAAGTTATGGCAAAGATACAAAAGGAATGATTAGACAGCATCAATTTTATAAAGTTGAATTAGTTAGTATTGTTGAAATTAATCAATGTTTATCAGAATTAGAAAGAATGACTGATTGTGCTACTAAAATTTTAGATCTATTAGAATTACCTTACAGAAAAGTAATTTTATGCACAGGAGATATGGGTTTTAGTTCTGAAAAAACTTATGATATTGAAGTTTGGTTACCATCAGAAAAAAAGTATAGAGAAATATCAAGCTGTTCATCTTGTAATTCTTTTCAAGCAAGAAGAATGAAAGCTAGGTATAAAAATGAAAAAAATGAAACAATTTTTGTTGGTACTTTAAATGGTAGTGGATTAGCAATTGGAAGAACACTTATTGCGATATTAGAAAACTATCAACAAAATGATGGATCCATTATTGTTCCAAAAATTTTACGACCCTACATGAATAATATTGAAAAAATTGACAAGAATTAAAGTTGTTTTAATAAAAGAGATAGTATAAATATTCGACTATAAACAAGGAGAAATATGCAAAATTCTGGAATAGGCCAATTTATCCCATTAATTTTAATTTTTGTTATTTTTTATTTTTTCTTAATACGACCTCAACAAAAAAAAGTTAAAGAACATAAAGCTATGGTTGAAAACTTAAAAAGAGGCGATGATGTTATTACTTCAGCTGGTATTGTAGGAAGAATTGAAAGAATTATTGATAACGAAAAAGTAGAGGTTTTAATAGCTGAAAATGTTAAAGTAGAAATTATTAAAGCTACTGGCATTCAAAGTCTACTTAATAATCCTGAAATAAAAAAAAAATAACATTAAATTCAAGTGTTATATTTTTCAAAAATAAGAATAATTTTAGTTGCATTTGTAACTTTTTTTTTCATATTTATTGCTTCATCTAATTTCTTTAATTTAGAAAATAGTTTTATTTCAAAAAAAATTAATCTTGGGCTTGATCTTCAAGGTGGCTCTTATTTGTTACTAGAGATAGACAATGAACCAGTTAAAATACAAAAATTACAAAATACAACTTCCAACATAAGAAATTTTTTTAAGAAAAAAAAAATTAATTTTTCTGATTTACGAATACAAAATGACAAATTAAAATTCACTGTTTCAGATAGTGAGATAGACTTGGTTAAAACTTTATTTTTAGATAAAGAAAGTGAGATAAACCCTTATTATAATCAATACAAATCACATCAATTTGATTTATCTAATAAAGATAATGAATTTACTTTGGAATTTTCTAAGTATGGCCTTATAGAAATTAAAGTATCATCTCAAGATCAAGCTATAGAAATAGTAAGAAGAAGAGTTGACGAGGTTGGTACTAATGAGCCAAATATATTAAAAAGAGGTAATGACCGTATTCTCGTAGAACTTCCTGGCTTAGATGATCCTATGAGAATTAAATCTCTCTTAGGAAAAACTGCAAATTTAACATTTAGATTTGTTACTCAAAATAAAAATGAAACATTTGGTGTTGAAATGCTTAAATTTGAAGATGGTATGCGTGAAGCTATGGTAAGCAAAAGAATAATTTTAAATGGTGAAAATCTATTAGATGCACAGCCACAAATGAATAATCAAACTAATGAAACGGTTGTATCATTCACTTTAGATAGAGTAGGAGCTAAAAGATTTGGTAAAGCCACAAGTACAGGTATTGGCAAGCAATTAGCAATTGTTTTAGATGGAAAAATTGTCAGCGCACCAGTCATAAGAGATACAATAGCAAGTGGAAATGGTCAAATTAGTGGTAATTTTACATTTCAAACTGCTACAGATCTAGCCTTATTATTACGATCTGGTGCTCTACCGGCCCCACTTAATATAATTGAGGAAAGAACTGTAGGACCTGATCTTGGAAAAGACTCAATCAATGCTGGTTTTATTGCATTATTAATTGGTTTTTTATTAGTTATTATTTTTATGTTTTTTAAATACAAAATTTTTGGCTTGATATCCAATATAACATTATTGGTTAATTTATTTTTTTTAGTTGGAATTTTGACATTATTTGAAGCGACATTAACACTCCCTGGAATTGCTGGGATTATTTTAACCGTAGGAATGGCTGTTGATGCTAATGTATTAATTTTTGAGAGAATCAAAGAAGAATATAGAAATGAAAAAAACAATATTATAGCTTTTGATGCAGGCTATATTAAATCAAAAACCGCCATTTTGGACGCAAATATAACAACTCTTATTGCAGCAACTATTTTATTTTTTATGGGTTCGGGTCCAATTAAAGGTTTTTCAGTAACATTAGCTGTTGGAATTTTAACTACATTATTTTCAGTTTATTTCATAGCAAGAATGCTGACTGGGATTTATGTTTTAAAAAATAAAGACAAGAAAGATTTGATATAAATGATTAATTTTAACAAATTTTATAAGTTATTTAATATAACATCATCAATTTTGATTATTATTTCAATTTTATTGTTATTTTTTAAAGGATTAAACTTTGGGATAGATTTTAAAGGAGGAACCTTGATAGAATTAAGATCTAATGATGAAAAAATAAATGTTACTTCTTTAAGAGATACACTAAGCAATATGAATCTGGGTGATATTAATGTTAAAAAGTTTGGTAATGATAAAGACTTTCTTGTAAAAGTAGAAAAAATTGAAGGAAATTCTATTGAATTAATTAAAAAAGAATTAACAGAATTAAGTGGAAATTCATTTAGTTTTAGAAGAGTTGAGAATGTTGGTCCAAAAGTAAGTTCGGAATTATTAAAGTCTGGAATTATAGCAATAGCTTTATCTCTCGCTGCAATGCTTTTTTATATTTGGATAAGATTTGAATGGCAATTTAGTTTAGGAGCTATTTTAGCCTTATTCCATGATGTAATAATAACATTAGGTTTATTTTCACTTTTTAGTTTAGAAATAAATCTTTCAATAGTTGCTGCCGTTTTAACAATAGTAGGATATTCGATGAATGATACAGTGGTAATTTATGATAGAGTTAGAGAAAATTTAAGAAGATTTTCTGATATTAAAATATTTGAATTAACGAATATCTCAATTAATGAAACATTATCAAGAACTATAATCACATCAGCCACAACATTGCTCGCTTTAATTTCTATTTATTTTTTTGGTGGAGAAATTTTGAAAGGTTTTTCTTTGGCAATGATTATGGGTGTAATATTTGGAACTTACTCATCAATATATATAGCAAACCCTATTCTTGTTAAACTTAGAGTTTCTCAAAAAACAATTTTAAAAAAAGAAAATGATTGAAAGATTAATAAAGATTTTGAGCTATTACCATAGAAAGCAACATAGGGAGAGATAAAAGTGTATTTGTTCTTGAAAAAAGCATAGCTGTTCTTGCTGATTTTGCTTTTACCTCAGGTTCACAGTCCACAATACCTAATGCTCTTTTTTGATTAGGCCATATTACAAACCAAACATTAAAAGCCATATATAAACCTAGCCACATTCCAATACCAATGGCAGTATATTTTCCACCGCCTGATCCGATACCTAAAGTCATAGCTTCATGTGCATAACCGTTTAAAAGAGCTAAAATTAATCCTGATACTACAGTTAAAAATGCTGCCCAACGAAAATAAAATAAAGCTGCTGGTGCAATAACTTTTCCTATAGCTGGTTTTTGTTCATCTGGAATTTTTGGCATATTGGGTATTTGAACAAAATTAAAATACCAAAGTAATCCTATCCACATAATAGCTACAACAACGTGAGCAAATCTGGTTAACCAACTCCAAAATAATCTATCAAATTCAAATCCACCATTTTGAAAAAACAATCCTAAAAAAAGAAGTATAGCTAAACCTAATGATACGTGAATTGTTTTAGGTAAAGAAGATAGTAAATTTCCCATAAAATAAAACTAATTATACACTAAATAAATTGATCTTTAAAATTATTTTTTTATTTTCTATCCTAGAATTGTCTTTAAAAATTGACCTGTATAACTATTTTTAATTTTTATTATTTCTTCAGGTTTTCCTTCAGCAATAATATTTCCACCTTTAATTCCGCCCTCAGGGCCCATATCAACAATATAATCTGCTGTTTTTATAACATCTAGGTTATGTTCAATGACTACAACTGTATTGCCTAATGCGACAAAAGTATGCAATATTTCCAACAACTTTTTAATATCATGTTGATGAAGTCCCGTGGTCGGTTCATCTAGTATATACATGGTTCTCCCAGTAGATCTTTTTGATAATTCTTTAGCTAATTTAATTCTTTGAGCTTCTCCACCTGAAAGTGTTGTGGCTTGTTGTCCAATCTTAATATAACCAAGCCCTACTTTTTTTAATGTTAATAATTTTGATTTTATATTAGAAATATTTTCAAAATATTCACATCCATCATCAACTGACATATCCAATATATCAGCTATACTTTTGCCTTTAAATTTAATTTCAAGGGTTTCTTTATTATACCTTGTGCCTTTACATTCATCACATTGAATATAGACATCAGGTAAAAAATGCATTTCATAAGTAATCACACCATCACCCTCACAGGCTTCACATCTTCCACCTCTTACATTAAAAGAAAATCTACCAGGTTTATAGCCTCTAGATTTTGACTCGGGTAAAGCTGTGAACCAATCTCTAATCGGACCAAATGCACCTGTATAAGTTGCCGGATTTGATCTTGGTGTTCTTCCTATTGGGGATTGATCAATGTTAATAACTTTATCGATTAATTCAACACCCTTATAACCTTTAAAAGATTTTGGAATTTTTTTAGCCTTATTATTTAGAGTTAAATTGAGTGCATGATATAAAGTCTGCAGTACGAGAGTTGACTTTCCACTACCGGATACTCCTGTTACACAAGTAAAACTTCCTACTGGAATTTTGAGATCAACATTATTTAAATTATTTCCGCTTGCTCCATTTATTTCTACAAACTTTCCATTTTTAGCAAGTCTTCTATTTTTAGGTATAAGAATAAATTTTTTATGAGACAAGTATTGACCAGTAATACTGTTTTTATTTTTTGATATTTCATTATAAGTTCCTTGAGCAATTACTTGACCACCATTTGATCCAGCCTCGGGTCCAAGGTCTATAATATGATCGGCATTTTCCATTGTCTCAGTATCATGCTCAACAACTATAACTGTATTACCTAAATCTCTTAATCTTTTTAAAGCATTAATAAGTTTTACATTATCTTTTTGATGTAATCCTATCGAAGGTTCATCAAGAACATACAATACACCAGTTAATCCTGAGCCTATTTGTGACGCTAGTCTAATCCTTTGTGCTTCTCCTCCAGACAATGTGCCTGAAGCCCTAGACAATGTTAGATAATCTAAACCAACATTTAAAAGAAAATTAAGTCTTTCATTAATTTCTTTTAAAATATGTTCAGCAATCTTAAATTGTCTTTTGTCCAGTTTTTCTTCTAAGTTTTTAAACCAATTAGCAGCATCTAAAATAGATTTTTTGGTTACTTCACTAATATTCAAATCATTAATTTTTACACATAATGCTTCCTCTTTTAATCTATTACCGTTACATCCTTCACAAGCTGAGTCAGATTGATATTCAGCAATTGCTTCTCGTTTCCATTCACTATCTGACTCTAAAAATCTTCTTTCAAGATTGTTTATAACACCTTCAAATGTTTTTTTATGTGAATATTTTTCATAACCATCATCATAGCTAAATTTAATTTCTTCATCATCAGAGCCAAATAAAATTATGTCTTTGATTTTTTTTGGAAGTTTTTTCCATTTTTCATCTAAAGAAAAGTTATAATGTTTAGCAATTGAAGCTAGAGTCTGAGCGTAATAAAGTGTTGTTGTTTTAGCCCAAGGTTCAATTGCACCATCTGCTATACTTTTTCTTTCATCAGGTATTACTAAATTAGGATCAACATTAAGTTTCATTCCTATACCTTCACATTCAGCACAAGCACCATAGGGACTATTAAATGAAAAAAGTCTTGGTTCTATTTCTTCAATAGTAAAACCACTTTCTGGGCAAGCAAA
>MDSV01147753.1_pt1 | contig 12459 bp, 10 predicted proteins | sample 810851 | NCBI WGS metagenome assembly MDSV01 (sample SAMN05326640, study PRJNA326480) | marine metagenome | isolation source: seawater | place: Atlantic Ocean: North East | collected 2012
AACAAGTAGTAGATCAATTTTTTTTAGGTGTGAATTATTAATTTTTTTTGGCACGTGGTACAAATCTTCGATATTTTTTGATTCTAAAAATTTTTTACTTCTAGGATCCATATTTGCTTGAGGAAAATAATTAATTCCAAATGAATCTATCTCTTGATTTGGAAGATATTTCTCAAGTAGTTTTTTTGCGACGGGACTTCTGCAGTAGTTGGCTTGACATACAATTGCAAGCATATGTTAGTTGCTACTCAAGTTATCAACTTGGTTTAAAAATGATGCAAATGGGAATAATTGAGATATAAATCTATTCCATTTTGTAATATCTGCAGCACCAACAAAAACTATGTCTCCTGGTATTAATATAAATTCCCCTGCTATTACAAATTCAGATGCATTATTAAAGTTTGCACGGTATACATAACCACCATCACCCTCTTCAAAATCTTTTCTAACTACAAATACAGCATTACCCTTAGATGTAACTGGAGACAAGCCTTGGGCTTGCGCTATCGCATCAGAGAGAGTTAATCCTACGAGACCAACACTCATAGTTTGAGGCCTTACAACCTCTCCTAAGACATAAATATTTCTATTTGGATTAAATGTCGATATACCTACGTCCAATTGAGGATCTACAAAGTTTTTGGCTAATAATTCTGTAAGTACCTTTCTAACTTCTGAAACTGTAAAACCTTTTACATAGACTTCACCTGCATATGGAAAGAAAATTTTTCCATTTTCGTCGACTAATCTTTTAGTGTATGGGCTATTACCAATATAAGACTGTATAGGGAAATACTCATTTTGACCAAAAACTACAATTGCTAGCTCATCTCCATTTGAAATTTTGTAACTTTCTGATTCATAACTTTGGCTTTCTATAAGTTTTGGAGTAATTTTTATAACTCTTTCATTTTGTAAATCTTTATTGAAGTTGGGAGGGTCATACATACCTGGACTTAAAGCACATGATTGAATAATTATTATGGATAAGATAATTGAGAATAAATTTTTCATTTTCTAGTCCTTGCTTACATAATCGTAGCTATCAGAATAATATCGATAAGCATAGTAATCATACCCATAATAACCCATAGGCTTTTTATATCCATTGTAGACCAAGAATGTACTTGATATTCCACTTAGATTGAAAAGAGCTAAACATTCTTTCAATTCTCTTGGTCTAGTTTCATCGTGTCTTACAACTACTAAAGAAATATCTGATAACTTTGAAATTGAAAGAGAATCTGAAACAGGTAAAACTGGAGGTGTATCAATTATTACATAATCAAATCTTGTTTTAAGATCTGATATCATTTCTGCAAAACCTTGAGATTCAAAAACTCCTAGTGCATAAGCTGATGATTTATGAGGCCTAGGTAAAAAATACAGATCATCCTTGATTTTATATTTTTCAATGTTTTTATGAGCATTAATAAATTCATCAAGTTTTATTTTAGATTCTTTAAAATTTTTATGTTGGTCGCCTTGTCTGAAATCACAATCTAAAATCACAATTTTTGAACCAATTGCATTAAGCTCATTGGAAAGAATATTAGAGATAAATGATTTACCTACACCTTTTAGTGGCCCAGTTACCATAATAACTTGATTTTGCTCTAACATTTTTATGTTAGTAATCAACGACCTTATTGCTTCCTTACCTGTGCCATCTTCAACTTTTTCTTTTGAAATTCCAAGAGAGTCGAAATTTGGTATAACACCTAATAAAGGGTTTTCATATGATACTTGCTCTGCCTCAAATGGTAATTTAAATTTATCGCTAAGACGCATACGAATAAGAATATATGAAAGACATATAAAAATTCCTATTCCAATAAATATTATCATCGAACCAAATAAAGTAGGACTAACAATACCGCCTTTGTATGCATTGTCTACAATCCTTACATCGGATAAGGTGCTGGCCCTAATAATTGAAAATTCCAAAGACCTGTTTATCAAACCTTCTAGAATTTTTGAGTTTATTTCAACATCTCTTGTAAAGTTAATAAAATCTTGTTGCTTTCTGGGTAAAAGAGAGATCTGATTTACAAGAGCATCCCTCTCATTCACAAGAATATTCTTCTTATTATTGAAGTTTTGTAAAATTATACTTTCCTCACTATATCTAGAAATAATTTCAACTTCCTCGATTGATAAATCATAAATACGTGCATCAAGTTCTCGTATTTTTACTAAAAGTTCCATGCCATCTTTACCAGGTTCAAATAAAGAATTTTCTTCTTGGAATTCATTAAGCTGTCTTTGGCTGTTTGTAAGTAAACTCTTAACTTCATCTGTTCTTTCTTGAAGGAATTGCAAAGAAGCATCGGCTTGCTCAGAATTTTCTTCAATTGATCTCCTTGTATATATAGCATTTAGCGTGTCTAAAATTCTTATTGCAAGATCAGGATTGGTGTTAAGTGTATTAACCTCTAATAATGAACCGCCAAATATGAATCTTGTTGTGTATGTTTGAACAAGGATCATTTGAGTTACTAGAGATACAAGCCTAGCTGGTTCAAAAATATTGAGTGTTACAATTTCATTAGTGAAACTTGGTTTAATTTTTCTAGATATTAGTAGATTTCCAAATCCCAAGTTTTCTGTATTGTTATAATTTATGTCGCTTTGAAGCAGATTCCCAGATATGTCAAAAACATCATAAGAGTCATTTTTTAGTTCTACTTTGAAAACTAAACTATCTTCTTCATTTGTATCAAAATTTGGGGTGTACTCAATGTCATCAAAGTACTTTGCACTACCCAGATCAAACATTTCATTGTTAATGTAATAGTTAATTTTTAATGTTTTAATTAATTCAAGGATGTTGCCTCTAGATGTATAGAGCCTACTTTTTTCATCTAAATTAACCGCTCTTGTATCACCAAGCATAAGTTTTTCATAATTAAAAAGGTTTGACTGGGATGAAGTATTAAATTGAAGTAATGATTTAATCTGATAAACCTTAGGTGTTGTTGTGTAATAAAATATCCAGCTTGAAAGCACTAAAATGAAAATTGTCATTAAGCCAAATACATTCCTAAAGCAAAAATGGACTATTTTTCTTAAAGGACTATCATTGGGGTCAGGTTTTTTTAAAAATTTATCCATACAAGCGAAAGATTATAATTCATTAAGAAAAATTTAACATTCAATTTTACATTTTTTAATCACTGTTAAAGACATCCCTAGTAAATAATTTTGCTGCATATTTTGATAGCTCAGGTGAAGTTCTGTTTGCTATTATTATATCTGCGCTTTTAGCAAAATCTTCAAAATCTTGCATTACTTCGCATCCAAAGAAATTATCTTCTTTCATTTGTGGTTCATAAATAATGATTTCAAGATTCTTTGCATTTAGTCTTTTCATTATTCCTTGAATAGCAGATTCTCGAAAATTATCAGATCCATTTTTCATAACAAGCCTGTAAATGCCAACTTTTTTTGGATTTAATTTTAGGATTTGATCAGAAATGAAATCTTTCCTTTTGGAGTTAGCATTTACTATAGCTCCTATTAAGCTCTGCGGTACGTTTTTATAGTTTGCCAGCAACTGTTTAGAATCTTTTGGCAAACAATACCCACCGTAACCAAATGAAGGATTATTGTATAAGTTTCCAATTCGGTTATCTAAACATACAGACTCTATCAATTTTTTTGAATCAAGTTCTTTTTCCATAGCAAAACTATCCAACTCATTAAAAAAAGAAACTCTCATTGCTAAGAAGCAGTTTGAGAATAACTTTACTGATTCAGCAGTTTTACTATCCATGAAAAGAACTTTAGGCGTATTAACTGTTATATTTAACAATATCTCAGAAAAAGCCTTAGCGCTCTCTGTTTCAGAACCAATTACTATCCGTGATGGCTCAAAATTATCTTTAATAGAGCTACCTTCTCTTAAGAATTCAGGTGAAAAAAATATATTCTCATTCTTGAATATTTCTTGCATTCTTTCTGTGAACCCTACAGGTATTGTTGACTTGATCACTATATTTGGAGAACTGAATTTGTTTTGTATATTGCTGATTACAGATTCAACCGAACTAGTATCAAAAAATTGTTTATCAGGATCATAATTGGTTGAAGTTGACACAATATAAAAATCTGCTTCTTCACTTGGAATTTCACTTAAGAACTGTAATCGCTCTTGGTTATCTTCTAATAAATCAAAAATCTCCTGCTCTGAAAGAATTTTTTTGCCATTTTTTAGGTTATCTATTTTAGATTTATCTATGTCAATAAGGCTTACTAGATTTTCTTTAGCCAATAAAGATGCTAGAGACAGCCCAACATATCCGGCACCAATTATTGATATTTTTTTCATTAAATAATGTTAAAGCAATATATCAAAATGATCTTAAAATATACTGAAATAATACTAATTATTTTGAACTTTAACTGAGCTCAAGCAAGATAAAAGTACCATATAAAATAAGAATAGGGGATGTAAAATAGATAGTTTGAGCAGAGTTGATACAAGAAAAATAATTTGTACCCTTAGGCTCTTTATTTGAGTAATGATAAACATAGTAAACCCTATAAGTCCCAAAAGACCAAAATAAATATAAATAAAAACAAAAGATCCTAAATCATTAATAGATGCACTTCTTAAGGCACCATACCAAGGATCTATTAAGTCTTTTATCACACTTTCATAACCCCAAGGACCAGAGGCCCAAAAGACCATATAGGCATCTCTATCAGCAAGCAGTTCAAATAAAAATAATCTTATTGAAACAGCATAACCATCTGTGATCTTGTCTAATTGGAAGTTAAAAGCTAAAAATGCGAATAGACTTAGAAAAAAGAACAGGCCAAAAAATATTGTTATTGGGTACTGTCTGAATACTTCTGGATATAAAAAGACTAATGCTAAAATAATTACTGGAGTAATAAACCAAATAGCTGTAGAAAAAGTAAGAAAGGAGCAAAAGAATCCAGCGAAGGCAAGCCCATAATTTTTTTTGCTGAGAAACAATAAAAGTGAGGATAAAATAAGAATAGCTCCATAAGTTGATGGTTCTTCAACATGTCCTACCATCCCAATACTGATTGAATCATTTGAAGCTAGTCTTGCTTCCTTGCCAGTTAGCAGTTCAATAATTGATATATTAAAACCAGCAAAATTTATAAATAAGAAAACCAGACCAGCAATGAGAACTATTTTAAAAGCAAGTTCAAAACATTCTAAAATGGTTTCTGTATATTCTTTGACTAATTCTTTACAAAAGAAATATAAAACAATTAGGTATCCAAAATAAATAAAGCGTAATGTACTTATATCTGAGAAAACTTCGTTTTTTTCTATAAATAAAGGGTCTAAAAAAAGGTATTTTAAAATGCTCAAAAAAAGAATCAAAAGACTAAAGAATGATGAGTATAAGAATCTCTCAGTAATAAGTTTGCCGTTATATATTAAGAGCAAAGACATTGGAATAAGAGGAATTAAATTAAAGTAAAGGTTGTAGTTAACAAAAAATAAACTTGCAATAAATATAAAAATTAAATTCTTATTAAAAATGCTTGTCATTTAGTATCCCTCTGTATCTTTCAGTTATTGTTTTTTTGGAATATCTTAATCTAATATCCATTATTAATTGATTGTCCAATAAAGATTCTTCACTAGTATTAAGCAATATCAATCTATTCATTTCTTTGAGATCCCCAATTTCAAACACATATTTATCTAGCTTTTCCCTAAATATTTCATATGGTCCTGATAGGCAATTAGATGAAATTGCATAAGTTTCTAAAGATAGAGCCTCAATCAATACTGTTGGTAGCCCTTCCCTTTCTGAACATAAAACTAGAAGTTTTGCTTTCTTCAATATTGGATATGGGTTCTGCTGAAACCCAGTGAAAATGACTTTATCAGAAATACCAATTCTCTTGATTAACTTTCTAAGATTATTTGTTTCAGGACCTTCGCCAATTAAAATCAGCCTAAGCTCATTATTAATCCTTAGAGCCATTGAAAAACTATGAATTAAATCCTCTATTCTTTTTTCTTTAGAGTGTCTGCCTAAATGCGCAATATACTTAAATTTTTTATCTAAATTATGATCAATAGTTTCATTCGATAGGGTATTTATTTCATCAAAATCAATAATGTTTGGTATTATCTTCAGCTGTTCAGCTTTAACACCAAATTCTTTCTTCAGATCATCACTTATCTCATTTGTAATAGAAACTATTCTTTTATGTTTAAAGACTCTTTTCATAATCCATCTATTTATAATCTTTGTTACGATATTTGATAGATATTGTGAACTTTTATGAGAATGAGCAATAAAGAATAAATTTGTATGCTTGATGTTATGAAATGGGAAGAAACCTGAATCACTTATTAAAAAAACAGCATCATATTCATTAATTTTTATCTTTTTTTGCAAAACATAAGCATAAAAAAAACTAGCCAAATAACCATATAGCCTTCCACATGACTTAGCTAAGAATCTATCAACATAATCAAAAAAATATTTTTTTGATAGCCCTGGTATATAAATTATCTTATTCTTGATTTTGCTGTTGTATTTAAATTTTTTATCATTCCGATAAGTTATAAAAGTTATATCATATCCAATCTCAGTTAACGCATTATATAGATCAATACTACATTTCTGTGCGCCACCGAAACGTAGTGAGTCAATCACAAAAGCAATTTTCATATCATTCAATTAAACCAAGGTATTGTGAAGCTATTTTTTCAATTCCATATTTTTTTTGAGCTTCTTCAGCTATAAATATGTGTTCGAAATTTTTTTGATTAAAAGATTCAACTGCATCTACTAAATGTTTTGGATCATCACTATCAAATGAAATGCTATTTTTTGAATTTAGAATTTCTTTTTTTCCGCCAAGAAACTCTTTTGAAATTATGGGGGTGCCGCAAGATAATGCTTCTAAAATTACATTTGAGAAACCCTCAAAATTTGATGTCACGATTAAAGCCTTGCTTTTGGAGATTTTTTCCAAAATATTATTAGAGAACCCCCTAAATTTAATATTTTTGCAGTTAAGATTCTTAGCTAAATTTAACAATTTTTTTTCTTCTGGCCCAACCCCATAAATATCAAGCTCTTCATTAATAGAAGAGAATGCCTTAATAACTAATTCATAATTTTTTTGCTTAGATAATCTTCCCACACATATAAAACCACTTCTTTCAAAATTCTTGAAATCGTTTTCCGGAGTAGGATTATTGATTACATATATTTTTCTATTAAGAAGATTTACATTTTTAGTTAGATCTTCTTTCATATCATCTGATTGGCATATAATTTTATCGAAATTCTTCAATGCTAGTGGTAGAGCCTTTTTTATAAATAGGCTGTTAATATTTTTTAGCTCTTGAGAATATAAATTTGTAACCCTTCCCACCATAATAGTTGATTTTGGAAATAAACTTCTAAGAAGCCCAATAACTGCCAAAGGATATGTAAGGGTGACATAAATAATATCAGGTTTTTTTAACCAAGCATGAATAATAAATTGAAAAACTGCGAATGGTAAGCGTTGAATTAGTGAATAATGCGATTTAACTTCATTATGCAGTCTACCAAGGTGTTCTCCCTTATTTCTATTGATGAAAACAGAAACTTTAAAATTATTTTTTGTAAGGTAATTTAAGAGACGTATAAAAACTTGTTCTGCACCACCTCCTTTAAATGATGGTAAAAAGAATAAAATCTTTTTATTTCCGTTTTTCACTAACTTTTTCTTTTTTTAAATGATCAATAGTGTAGAAGCTTTCATTAGAGTGAAAATGATGCGTAGAAATTATTTGATTCTTAAAATTTGGCTGTATACCGATCATCTTTTTTTCAATATATTCATCTTCAGAAATCATCTGAATCTTATTTATAGATAATGACTTTCCATAATGTGACTTTCCTTGAAATTGGGCTGTTCTATAAATCTCATTATCTTTTACAAATAGACCACCATTACGGGCATATTTTGAGTTAAATATAACAGGATTAAGTTTTGAAGGTTCAAAATCTTTATTAAGAAAATCGCTTGAGGAAAATAAATGCAGTTCTGAGCTATGATCATTTATTTCTGCTGAACAAATATTTGTTAATAGATACCAAACATTATTTTGTTTAAAAATTACTGAATCAACTGCAGAAATATTATTCATAATAATCTTTTTCAAATTCCATTTATTAGGAAATTCTATGCATTCATAGATCCTGATATCATTATTTTCAGAGGATTCAGGAACCATATAGATATTTTCATTGTCTGTAAATATATATGGAAAAGATAAGTGGAAATCTTCCTCTAAGACAACATCAAGAAAATTATAATTATCTTCATCAATCAGCTCTATTGCTGATATCCTTCCCTTCTTATCAATAAATGAATAATCTTCTACAAAACATATATTTTTTTTATCTTTTTTATAAATAAAGGGGTCCGCTAAAAATCTATTCTGTGGATTCTTTATTGTATTTGACTTAAAAAGATTAATTTTTTTGTCATGAAATCTGCCATATGAGACTTCCCAAACATCTCTCCTTTTTAAAAAAGGAATTTTTCTGGAGAGAAAACTGAATAATAAAGGTGTATAAATTGAGACAATGTACTTAAATGTGGTGAGTATATTTGGATTTTTATATATTATTCCATCATATATATAAGATTCATTTAAAAATTCTAATTTACCATCTGAAGCTAATTTTTTTAGTATTTTTAAAAGAAAGGGGTTTGCTTTCCTAAATAATGTAGCAGTATTTAAATGCCAGAAGCTTTTAGTTTGAATGTTGCCTCGTAAAATTATTTTGCCTCCGTCAAGTTCATCAGTAAGCTTTTGAATAATAAAGCCTGATGAATCCTGATTATGCAGAACTTCCCAAAAACCAGGAGGGCCACCTCTATATTTTCTATTATCTCCATGATGAAGTGATAGAATCCCGAATTTTGTTATTTTGAGAATCTCTCCCCTTAGGATGCCTGAGCCGCACCTAATAAGCGTATCTAGATGCTCATTTATAACTTTATCGAGACAATCTTCTGAATATGTATAAACAAAGCCTGAATCAGAAATATTTGGAGTGACTTCAATAACATTGAAAAGATTTAAATTTAGAGATTTTTTAACTCTATAATCTTCAAAACCATGTTTTCTTCTTACAGCAAATATTTCTAACCTTGTAAGAAGCCTTAGAAGAAAATCTCCTGTGGTTTTAAAAATTGATTTTTTTTTATTTACTTTGTTAATTCTTTGAATAATTAATGTAGGTTTTTGAAAGAATTCGTGCTCTTCTATTATTGAATTTATAAATTCATACATATGGTTTGGAACCAAAATATCATCAACAATGAAACCTAATTTAAGTTTTTTCATAAGAACCTTTTAAATATTGTATAGCTTATACCGAATCACATAAATCAGCCTTACCGACAGCTCAACAAAATATGCAATCATCAACAACAGTACTGCACTATAAATGTCAAAATTTTGATGGTAAAAAATAAATAAAGTTGATAAATAAATCAAAGATGATGCTATTGCTGATTTTATTAATATATCTGTTTTATCTGAAACTATTATTATATTTTTTGCAATATTGACACTCAAACTATAAAAAAGACAGCAAAAAAATATTGTAAAAATCATCAGCGAAGATGCTAAAAAAATGTCACCAAAAAATTTATTTGATAAAAATTGTAGCAAAAATAAGAATGGCAGACTAAAGAAGGAATAAGCAATATTTACTCTAAAAGACTCACTTAATAACTTTCTTGATTTAGTTTTGCTTATTTTAGGAAAATATGAAGTTGAAATAATCTGAGGGAGTATATTTAGAACCATAATGATTTTGAAGATAATATCAAAAATTGCAACAAAGCTATTTAAGCCTAGCAACCCAAGTGCTATAAAACCTCCTCTATCTTTTATTGTAGATATAAAATTTGAACCAACGATATGGAATCCACTACTGAATATTTCGTTGCAAACTTTAGGAACAGAAAATACATTAAAGTTTCCTTTTAAAATTCTTAACATTTGCGTTACTTGCAAAAGTCCTGACAAGATAATTGCAGAAGAGTAACATAACGGAACTAAAATTAAATCACTACTGTCATCAATCAACAAAACAATTAATAAAACATATAAACTTTTTGTAAAAAGCTTCGTAATGGTATAAAAATTAAGATTACTACGAGCCAAAAAGAACCATATACTGTCTAGAGAATCGCCCAATAGAACAAAACTACATAGTAAATAAAGTAATGGAAGTTCATTAAACAAACATAATAATAAAGTAGAAAAAATGATAATTAGTGCAAAAAATGATTTTATAAATAAAAAAGATATAGATATATTCTTCTCTTCATCTGAATCACTTTGCGTTAATTTTTTCACGCCATAATCATCAAGACCAAATCTAATAAAAACACTAAAAACAGCATATATTGAAAATATGAAGATATATTCACCATATTGCTCTAATCCTAGATTCTTTATTAGAAGGGGAATAACTATTAAGGGCACAAGTAATTCAAAAAACTTAGAAGCCCCTAAATTCAAAAAGTTTTCGAAAATATTTTTGGAAAAAAATTGGATCATTTTATAGTATCTATATTTAAGTAACTTCCCCATTCAAGATCAAATCTGGATGGTTCAATCTTCTCAAATCCTCCATGTGGATGAAGTGTAATTTCACCGAAATATACTTTTCCATCGACATCATAGAGATCTATTCGGCAATAAGGCAAACTTGCTGAAAGTTGCTTACTAATCTCAAGCATCTCATTAAGGGATTTAGGAGCTTCAATATCTGGGCCTACTCTCAATTCTTGATTAAAAGGTTTCCAAGAAACATCAATTTTGTTCCAATGCGTATCATATATTTTTCGGTAATTTTTACCTTCTCTATCTAAAGAACAATATATAAATTTAGGCTTTCCATGAAAACAGTGAAATTTATAGTCGTTGGGTATCTTATTATTTTTATCAAGCAATAACTTCTCAATAAGTATTTTTGGCACCATATTTTTATACTGCCATTCTTTTGATTGATAATAATGGTTTGATCTCAATCTCTTTTTAAAATCATTTTTAATTTTTTTTAGATCAGGCATTTTATCTCTTATTATCACACCTCCACTACTATCATGATTGCATTTAATGATTGTATTTTCTGTTAGCATTTGATTAGCAATCTCTTGTTCGCTACTCAAACAGTGTAAAAGAGGTATAAGGTAATCTTTACCAACTTTTTCTGCTATATGACTTCTCACAAGATACTTATCAGCTAAGAGAATATGCCCTTTCTTTCTATTAAATAATTTTAGCCATTGTATCTTTTCAGTGAGTCTCTTAGGTTCTTTGAGATTAAGCTTTACTCCAATTGTTCTGTAGTATTTAAATTTTATGTACAGTTGTTCTGGGAGAATATATATAAGAAAGTTCTTATAAATGCTCCTTAATTTATTCAAAATATATTCCATCATCTTTCAGCCAAGGAAAAGTTGTCTTAATTCTCCAAGAAATCTTTTAAATACAAATGGTTTAAAAAAGTTTAATTGCGTTTTTATGCTCTCGTAATTGATCTTATTATCTTCAGAACTTTTTGATATTTCAGTAAGTTTAAATAGTTTCTTTTTTAAATTAATACACTTATTAAATTTAAAGCATACAGTGTCATATTCAAATCTTAGATCGCTTGATGATAGATAAAGTGCATTCATTGTTTCGCATTTTATACCTTCAAGAAAAAGAATACTGGCTCCTTCTAGAAATAAATCATGTGATACTGTTGAAGGAGTTGTTATGAATAATGTACCTTTTTGTGGGATTATGTTTTCAGAGAATTTTCCATGATTTACAAACCCTGGAAATTGTTGCTTAATTTCATTCTCTAAATTTTTGTTCCCACTTGAATAAAAAATTTTAATTTTTTTTCCAAACTTTGAATTTATCATTGAAAGTTTTTCAAAAATAGAGTTTTTATTAATTCCTAGGTAAGGATCATTACCAAATATAAGAAAAATTTTATTTGCTTTGGCAGTTTCTTCTACTACCTCGTAACTTATATTTGAAACTACTTTTGATGAGGGCACATGATTAGGTAATGAGCTTATGCTCTGTCTCACAAGCAACTTATCGCCGTAAATATTTTTAAAAAGTGGTAAATAATAAGAATTATGTTTTGCAAAACTATTAGAATGGGTGATTAGACCATCTGCTAAAAAAATTATTTTTGGTCTTTTCTTAGAGCAAAAAATTAACTCTATAATAAGGCTCCAACTTCTAGTGACAAAGATGACATCTTTTTCTTTTAAAAAAAATATATTAATTAAGTTTAGTCGTCTAAGTGATTTATTACCTAAATAATACTCAGCTCTAGATCTATCTCCAAAAATATAATTCATTTACATCGCATCATGCTATAACTTAAACTTTTCAATACTATTACCTTTAATAAAATAATTATT
>MDSV01038085.1_pt1 | contig 12458 bp, 11 predicted proteins | sample 810851 | NCBI WGS metagenome assembly MDSV01 (sample SAMN05326640, study PRJNA326480) | marine metagenome | isolation source: seawater | place: Atlantic Ocean: North East | collected 2012
AGAATGGGAGTATTTTAAAGTAGAAATTGATACCAAGCTTAGGAAGCTTGATTACAAAGAAAAAAGACCCAATAAAGATCCAAAAGGTTTTAATAATATTGTTTTATCAATTGATAATAGATTTGTTTATTTTGTAAATGCAGTAGATCTAAATACGAAACTAAGATTTGACTATATCAACTTTATTCAATCCCGTTTATCAAATGGATCATTTGTAAATGACTGGGATTTTAGATGTTTAAAAAGTAAAATGTAAGTAACTTTTAAGGTTATTTAATAATTATCAAATATGTTTATTTGCAATCAATATATTAGGGAATTTTTTTCTATTTTTGGAATAAAGAAATTTTTTTTGAAATATATATCTATAAAAAAAATTTTTTAATCTAAAGGTTATTTTTTCAAAAAAATTAAAAGATCTTATAAATAATAAATAAAACTCCGATAATATTTTTAAAATTAAAAAATTTATTTGCTTTTTAGAAATATAATTTTTAATTCTTTTTTTTAAAAATTCTCTCTCAAGACTTGTTAAAGGTATTCTTCTAGTTTTAAAATCTGTGATTATAAAGATACAAAACATATAATCTAAAAAAAAATTATTATAATACTTATTAATATTTCTTGGAATTTGATAAAATGCTGAAAAAAGAAATCCTGATCTTAATCTTAATTGCCAAAAATATGGATCAATTTTTTTTGACAAGTAGTATCCATCATTCTGTGAATGATTCAAAAAAATGTTATTCTTTATGTCCAATTTTTTTTTTGAAAGATCGTTTATCAGATTTACAGCATTACTTTTACCACTTGTACCCATCCAAAATAATGGTTTTTCTACTCTTAAAAATTTTTTAGTAAATAATGTTATCGCAAGTGCTGAATAAACATCTGGGTTTGGCTCATTGTAAAATCTATTTTTTGATTTAGATGTAATTTGATCTAAGATTTCTTTTTTAACAATACCTGAAGTATATAATAATGGAAGATTCTGGTATGCGGAAAAACCAAATAATGTTTTGAATAACTCAATTTTACTATTTTTTATTTTCATTTTTTCTGTATCTAAATACCTCACTACAGTTTTTCCATAAATATGTTCTATTCCTTCCCAATAATAATATGCTCTAGAGCTAGATATCGCTTGTAAATCATGACTTTCATATTTTTTTAAAATATAATCAATTTTTTTAAAAAAATTATTAACTACCCCATCATCATCTCCAATAATTGAAACCCAATCACCTTTGGCTTTTTTAATTAACCATTCATAATGTTTAACCATTGAAAAATATTTAGGAGTTTTAATTATTTTAAGTCTTTTATCTTTTAATTTTCTAATTTTTAAATCGCTTTTATCCGTTGTGTTATTTAAACTTACAATCACCTCACAATTATCATATTTATTATTTAAAACACTTTTAACTGCATAATAAAGATATTTACCACCGTTACTGCTTGGAATTAATATTGAATACTTAACCATTTATTTTACTAACAATAATTGATTTATTAAAAATTACATAATCAACGCTTTTTTTTAACAAAGAATTAATTGCATCTTGAGGATTGCATATTATAGGTTCTTCATGACTATTAAATGATGTATTCATTAAACACTCTTCCTTAGTAAATTTTTCATAATTATCTAAAATTTTATAAAACCAGTTATTTTCATTTTTGTGTAAAATTTGAGGTCTTGCAGTTTTATCTACATGCACTGCTGCTGGATATTTTTTCGTAAATTTGCCGTTACATTCGTAAGTAACTGTCATAAACTTTGCTAAGTCATCATGATTTTTATAATTCTTAAAGTTTCTTTTTGCAAATCTATCAATTAATACAGGTGCAAAAGGCATAAAATCTGATCTATTAAGCCTTTTGTTAACTATTTTGTTAATGCTTTTTTTTGTTGCTGGAAATATAATTGATCGATTGCAAAGTGATCTTGGTCCAAATTCCATTTTGCCATTGAATATTGCAATAATTTTTTTCTTTTTAAATTGATCAATCATATATTTTGTAAGTTTTTTATCGTCATGAATTTGAAAATAAGATAATTTTTTATTTTTTTTTATAAACTTCTTTATAGTAATATCTGAAAATTCTGGTCCTAAATACATATTTTTAATTCTAACTTTTTTTGAAATAGAATATTTGTGTAAACCACCTAAACATAAACCAAAATCACTCATTGGTGGGGTCACAAATAAATATCTGTTTTTGTTAATTTCTTTTAATTTCTGATTAAGTTTAACATTAGCAAAAATTCCTCCGCTTAATAACAAATTTGATTTTTTTGGAATATTTTTATTAATATACTCTATTAAAATTTTTTCTAAAACATTTTGAACTGTCGAGGAAATATTTTCTTTTGAATATTTTTTCATGTCTTTGAAAAAACTTCCCATGTCCCAGTTATTCTTTCCTTTTAAAAAGAACGGGATATAATTGTTTCTTATATTTCTTGCTATAATTTTATCACCTCGAACTTTGAAAATTTTCGTAAATCCAATTTTTTTCTCTGAATTACCGTGTGCTGATAGTCCAGTTAACTTTCCCTCATGTCTTTCAGCTTTGTATCCTAATCCTATCGTTACATTTCCGTAAAGGTATCCTAAAGAATTAAATGAGGTATTTCTCGTCAAACATTTTATATTTTTATTATTAAAGTACCATATCGAACTTGAGGTAAATCCACCTTTTCCATCGCAGGTAAGTATATAACCTTTTGTTTTTTTTTGAGTAATAATTGCTGACCTGGCATGGGCTTCATGGTGATCAAGATAAAATACTTTATTTTTTTTTACCTTTTTTTTAGCACACCATTTTCTGAATTTATTAATTGATTTTTTATTAAATTTTACTTCTGTATCATACCTGTGTTTAAATACCTTTTTATCATAGTCATTTAAATTTTTTAGCTCATTGTCAATTTGTTTTTGTAACTTTTTTGAAGGATAAATAGACTCATGACTGCAGTAAATTATCTTGTCAACTTTTGATAGGCTGATGTTGAGCTCAGATAGTAAAAAATTAATTGTCCTATGTGGTATGCCTGAAGAGTTTTTTATCCTAGTGAATCTCTCCTCAGAAGCAGCAAGTAAAGCTTTCGACTTAGTGTCATATATTGATGCTGAAGACTCACTATGATTCGTTATAGATAATATAATCATCAGTTCAATCTATTTTGATCAATATTTATCCAGAAAAGTATAAATTTTAAAATTTTTAAAAAAGAATTTTTATAACAGCTGTATTGGTTTTTGTCGATATTAATTGTCTATTTTATTTATTGCAATTCTGCTTGTTATTATCTAAACAATATTTTCAAGTAAACTTAACGTATGAAAAAAAAAATTGTATATGTAGGTTTGTCTGCTGATATTCTACATAAAGGTCATATAAATATTCTTAAAACTGCTGCTAAATTAGGTAAGGTTACTGTTGGACTTCTGACAGATGAAGCAATAGCTAGTTATAAGAATATTCCTTATTTAAATTTTGATCAAAGACAAATAATTTTACAAAATATTAAGTTTGTTGACAAAGTAATTCCTCAAAAAACCTTGGACTATGTTCAAAATTTAAAAATTATTAAACCCGATTTTGTTGTACATGGAGACGATTGGAAAAAAGGAATTCAAAAAAAAACCCGTGCTCGTGTAATTAAGGCTCTTAATGGATGGTCTGGAAAACTAATAGAACCAAAATATACAAAAAATATATCTTCTACTATTATTAAAAATAAGATTTTGGAGTTAGCTTCAACTCCACAAAATAGAGTTTCTAGATTAAAAAGATTAATGGAAACAAAAAATATTGTAAGAATTTTAGAGTCACATAATTCTTTAACTGGATTAATCATAGAAAATCTTAAAGTTAATAAAAAGAATATTAATTTAGAGTTTGATGGAATGTGGTCATCCAGCTTAACGGACTCGGCCACTAAAGGTAAGCCAGATAATTCCTCTGTTGATTTTTCATCTAGAGTCTCCTCTCTAAATGATATGATGGACGTAACAACAAAACCATTAATCTTTGATGCTGACAATGGTGGACAATTAGAACACTTACCTTTTCTAATTAGATCCTTGGAGAGATCAGGTGTTTCAGCAATTATTATGGAAGATAAAATTGGATTAAAAAAAAACTCACTATTTAAAAATCAAAAAGATACTAAACAAGATAAACCTGAAATATTTTCTAAAAAAATTCAAAAAATTTGTAAAACAAGAAGATCAAAAGATTTTATGGTAATTGCAAGAATTGAAAGCTTCATTGTAGGAAGGGGACTTAATGATGCACTGAAAAGAGCTGAAATATACTCTAAAGCAGGTGCTGATGCTATTTTGATACATAGTAAAGAAAATACACCAACAGAGATTTTTTCTTTTTCTAAAAAATTCAAGAAAAGCAAGAATTTTATACCGCTTGTTTCAGTTCCTTCAACATATTCAAAAGTTTATGAAAAAGATTTAATAAAAAATGGATTTAAGTTGGTAATTTATGCAAATCAACTTTTAAGAGCAGCCTATCCAGCTATGAAATTTGCAGCAACAAAAATTTTAGAAAATGGTAGATCTTTTGAAATTGAAAATAAAATAATACCAATTAAAAAAATTATAAATTTAATACAAAATGATTAAAGTTGATTCATTAATCAATTTGTTAAAAAAAAATAAAATAGATTTTTTTACTGGTGTTCCTGATAGTAATCTCAAAGAGCTTTCAATCTATTTACAAAATAAAAATAAAAGTAAACATATAATTGCATCAAACGAGGGTGCGGCTGTATCAATAGGTATTGGTCATTACCTATCTTCAAAAAAAATTCCATGCGTTTATATGCAAAATTCTGGCCTTTCAAATGCGCTTAACCCTTTAATTTCTATTGCTGATAAGAAAGTTTATTCAATTCCACTTATTCTTATAGTTGGGTGGAGAGGATCACCAAAAACTAAGGATGAGCCTCAACATAATGTGAAAGGAAAAATTACTAAAAATTTATTGAAACTTTTAAAAATCAAATATACAATTATTAGATCACCTAGAGATTTAATAAAATTTAATAAACATATTAAAAATGCAAAAAAAAATAATGAAGTAGTTGCTTGTTTAATTGAAAGAGGAACATTAAATAAAATTAAAAATAAATCAAAAGATACTTATAAACTAAATAAAACAATTTTTTTAAAAACCCTTTTAGAATTAATAAATAGAAATACAAAAATTATTTCTAGCACCGGATATAATTCTAGAGAAATAATGTATTTAAGAAATAAATATAAAATTAATAATGGAAAGGATTTCTATCTAGTAGGTGGAATGGGACATACAGCGTCAGTAGCACTTGGTTATTCAATGTCTAGTAAAAAAAAAGTAATTTGTATAGATGGTGATGGATCTTTTTTGATGCATTTAGGTTCAATTAAAACAGCCGGCACTTTTGGACCTAGTAATTTCAAATATATAATACTAAATAATAATTCACATGATTCAGTAGGCGGGCAAAATACTTACGCTAATAGTATTAATTTTGAAAAATTATCAAAAAGTTTAGGTTTTCAAAGTTTTTATTGTATTAAAAACCAAAAAAATTTAAAAAACAAAATTAAGGCTTTTTTATCTAATAAAAAGTTAGCTTTTTTAGAAGTTAAAGTGTCTAATAGTAAAATTAAAAATCTACCAAGGCCTTTGGATTTGATTAAAATTAAAAATTTATTCATGACATAATGATTAATACCAAAGAAGACATTAAAAAATTTGTTAGTGAAAAAAATTTTAAAAAGATATTTATATTATGTGGAAAAAAATCATTTGTAAATTCAGGAGCAGAAAATTTATTTAAAGATTCGGTTATAAATAAAGAAATTAAATTTTTTTATAAAAAATTTGAATTACCTATTTTAGAAGAGTTAATTGAAATAATAAAAAGCATAAGGAATTTTAAGCCTAATTTAATATTGGCGATTGGGGGTGGTGCAATTATTGATTATGCTAAAATTGCGAACTGTGTTGAAGTAAGAGACGATCTTAAAAACTTAATTATTAACTATTCTTATCCATTTAAAAAAAAATATACTCATCTTGGGGTAATACCTACTACTGCTGGATCTGGTGCTGAAGTAACATCAAACGCGGTAATTTATGTTGATGGGATAAAACATTCATTTGAAAATAATCTTTTAATACCAGACAATTTTTTTTTAATTCCTGAATTTTTGATTTCAGCTCCACATAAAATAAAGGCTTCAGCTGGTTTTGATGCTATTGCTCAGGCATTAGAATCTTTAGTTTCAAAAAAATCAGATAATAAGAGTGTGGATTTTGCATCAAAATCACTTAAAATTTCTATCAACAGCTATTTATCTTTTTTGAAAGAACCAAATTTTAAGAATGCCTCAGAAATGAGTATTGCTGCTAACTTAGCTGGTAAAGCAATAAATATATCAAAAACAACAGCTCCTCACGCAGTTTCCTATCCATTTTCATCATTATTTAATATTAGTCACGGTCATGCTGTTGGATTATTTTTTGAAAATTTTTTTAAATTCAATTTTAACAATTTAGAGAAATCAGATACCGCTTTTGATCTTAATAAAAGGTTTCAATTAATCTTTGATTTATTAAATGTAAAAAACATTAATGACTTTTGTACAAAAATTTCTGTTGTAAAAAAACAAGCTAAGCTTGAAGATAATTTAATTAAATTAAAAATAGATATAAATGAAAATTCCGAAAAAATTATTAAAGGTATAAATTTACTAAGATTAGGAAATAATCCTATTAAAATAGATAAAAATGATATTATTAAAATTATATCAAAATAATTAATTGTAATTTTTTTTAAAGTTATTTAAGTGATATATAATTCTATCAATATCTTTCTTAGACATTCCTGTGTGCAATGGAAGTGTTATAATATCCTTCCATATATTATTTGAAACTTTAAGATTTTTATCATATTTTTTATATAGAGGATGCTTGCTCAATGGTAAATAATGAACTCCGGTAGATATATTATTTTTATTCAAATAATTCATGAGAAGATCTCTTTTTTTATGTCTCAATCCCATTATCCAATAAGAATTATTTTTAGTATTGTATGGTAGTAATAAATTGAAGTTAATACTCTTTATTTTCTTTGTGTAATAGTTAATTAAAACATTTTTTTTTCTTATCAAATATTGAAATCTTTTTAGTTGTACTCTTCCAATAGATGCAGACAAATCATTCATATTAAACTTATACCCCTCTCTTGATACCTCATAGTACCATTCATATTTTAATTTTTTATTTATAAAAATATTTTTAGATCGTTTCCAGGTATCTTTTTCAATACCACACCATCTTAATTCTTTTATAGGCTTAACTAGATTATCATTATTTGTTACTATCATCCCTCCATCACCAGTGGTTAAACCTTTTTTTTCCTCGAATGAAAAACATCCTACGTCTCCCCAAGTACCTAATTTTTTTCCTTTAAAATTTCCTCCTAAGCAATGTGCACAATCTTCAATTACTTTAATTTTATTTTTTTTTGCAAATCTAGTAATTTTGTCTATTTCTGCTGGATAACCTCCATAATGAACTACCATAATTGCCACTGTTTCCTTATTTATCTTTTTTTTTGCATCCTCAAGATCAAAACTAAGAGTGTTTGGGTCACAATCTACTAAAATAGGTTTGAGATTATTAAATAATATTCCATTTGCAGAAGAAACAAAAGTTAAATTGTTTACTAAAATATTTTTTCCTTTTTTAAAATTAAATGAAGATATTGCCAAATGTAATGCTGCTGAACCTGAGTTAGTAGCAATTGCATTTTTTGACTTTACAAATTTCTTAAATTCATTTTCAAATTTAACTACTTCTGGACCTTGTCCTATCCAACTTTTTTTGAAGACTCTTTCTACTGCTTTAAGTTCTTGGTTTGTCAAATCAGGTTTAAATAGTCTTATCTTTTTCATTATTTAAAATTAGTGTCTTTTTTAGAAATATATTTTGGACTAATTGGCCATTTAATATTAATTCTTTTATCACTATATCTAATTCCTTTTTCAGACTTTGCGTTATATTTAGCGTCCACTAAATATACAACAGTGCTTTTTTTTTTTAAAGTTATGTATCCATGTGCAAAACCCTTGGGAATTAATAAGATATTCTTATTTTTTTCTGAAAGATTAGTTCCAAAATATTTCATAAAAGTTTTTGATTTTTTTCTAAGATCAACTGCTACATCAAAAATTTCTCCAGAGATGCAGGTGACAATTTTAGTTTCTTCGTGAGGTTTGCTTTGATAATGTAGGCCTCTCAATATACCTCTTTTTTTATTAATACATATATTTGTTTGTAATATCTTATTTTTAAAAAAAGTTTTTTTATATTCATCTGAACAAAAGTATCGAAAAAATTCTCCTCTAAAATCTTGAAAAATTTTAGGTTTAATTAAATATAATCCTTTAATTTTAGTTTTTTTAAAAATAAATTTACCCATAAAGCTTAAAAAATTTTATTTGATTAAATGTTCTTATTAAATTGAATGATACTACAAAAATAAAATAGATAAAAACATATAAACATACATTATAATTTAATGGTGCGATAATAAATACTAAAACAGCCTGAGCATTCAATGTTGTGCAAAATCTATATATAAATTTAATTATTGGGCCTAAAAAGAATAATTTATAAATACTTTGAGTAAATGTAAATTTATTTCTTAATAATAAAACTTTTTTTTTCTTACTTGATTTTCTTTTTTGTATCATTAATTCTAAAATTACAAAAAACAGGAATAAGAACATTGATATAGACGATAATATCCAAATTAACCTTTGATCAAAATAAATTGAAATAGCAAAATGTGTCAAAAAAATTTTTATTAAGTCACTAATTTTATCGGGGTTGATAATATGTTTACTAAGTTGATTTGTTTTTCTAGCTAAAGTTCCATCACAATGATCTAGTAATTGTGATATAAAAAATGCTAGTGAAAATAGATAGATATTTTGATCATAAACTAGGAATACAAAACTTAAAATGGAAAAGAAAATTGATAATAAAGTTACGTGATTTGGCTTAAAATTTATTTTCTCAAAAAAAAGAACTGCTGGATAAGATAGATAATACATGATTAAGATTACTTGATTATTTTCTGATGCATAACCAAAATAATTGCTTATCTTATGTTTGAGATTTTTATTTTTGTTTTTCAAATTATTATATATTTTTTATATCTTGAAGCTTTTTATCTTGTAAATTTAAAATAATGTCAAACTTTTCTATAAAATTCTTTTTATGAGATGTCATTATAATTAATCTATCTTTTTTTAGATCTTGCAATGTTTCAATAAACTCTTTTTCAGTGTTATAATCCAATGCACTTGTTGGCTCATCCATTAAAATTATTTTAGGATCATTATATAACGCTCGAGCAATACCAATTCTTTGTTTTTGTCCTACAGAAATATTTGATCCAAAAATTGAAACTTGTGAGTCTAATTTATCAGGTAGTGAGTATACAAAATCGTAGACGTTCGCTTTTTTTAAACAGGAATTGATTCTATCAATATCTATATCCTCCAAATTTATACCAAATGCCACATTTTCTTTGATTGTTCCGCTACTTAAATAAGATTCTTGTGGAACATATCCAACCTTTCCCTGTGAACAATTAATGGTAATACTATTTTTTTTTGTTTTATAAAAACCAAGTAGCAAATCTAAAAAAGTTGATTTACCACTTCCACTTTTTCCAAATATTACATAAATAAAATTTTTTTTAAAAACATGGTCAATATTTTCCAATAAATATTCTCTATGATCATCATATTTAAAATTTAATTTTTTAATCTCTATTAATTTTTGTGGATTATCTAAATCACTATAAATAATGTTGCTATCATAATTATCATTTCCTTTTTTTCTCAATTCTAAGAGAACAACATTAATTACAAAGGAATTTTTTTTATAAGCATTAATCTGAGTAATACTTAATTTTAAAGTTGCAATTAATCTTAAACCACCATACGCAAGAACAGATATTATTGATATAATTTTTTCTACAGACATACCTGATTTATGGAGACTGATGGTAAACAAACATATAAAAAGAACACCAATAAATTCTAAAAAGTAAATTGGTAAATTTGTAATTATAGTGTTTTTTTGTAAATTTCTTTCATGCTCTTCTATAAACCTTTGAAAATTTTTTTTAAAAAAGATGAATTTATTTAAAATAAATATATCTTTAATTCCATTCATGATATTTTGAATAATATTAAGTTTATTTTTTGTTGCCAAATCAGCTAATGCACCAGTTTTCTTGATAAATTTTGAAAAAATAAAATAAAAAATTCCTGTAAAAAAAATTAATGTAATGAAAAAATAAATAATATCAGTTCCCGCATAAAATACTAAAAATATGAAAATCATAAGCATTAGTCCAAAACTTTTAATCAACGTTAATAAGTTTTCTGTAACACCTACTAAATTATTGATAATTTCCATTTTCCACATTTTGGTTGCAGGAGTATCTTTTTGAATTTCTGACAAATTTGAATTTAAAAAATTTTCTAAAATAAGCGAAGATAATCTGATTCTGATTCTTTTAAATATTATAAATTCAAAAATTTTTGCTATATATAAAAATAATGATCTTAAAAAAAAGAAAAATGTTATCAAGTATAGTGTAAGTAAAAAGTTATTATCAGAATTAACTTTTATTATATTTATTATATCATCTAATATTTCATGTTCTGTCTTGAAATTTAATAATTGTGAAAACAATATTGGTATACTTGATAAAGTAAGTAATTCTATAAATATTACACTAATTGACAAAAAAAGTAGAAATAATAAAAATAATTTTTCTTTTAATATTAAAATTTCAAATAAATTAAGTATATAATTTTTGTTCATATCTTTATAAATTCATAAAATTTTTCATTAACTTAATACCACTTGTACCACTTTTTTCTGGGTGAAACTGACAGCCAAAAATATTTTTAGACCCAATAATAGCAGGAATTTTCACTTCTTCATATTTTGTGTGATAAAGCTCATGTAATTCATTATTAGGAGAACAAACATAAGAATGGATAAAATAAAAGTAATCTTTTGAATTTAAGTTTAATAATAATTTTTCTTGATTCCGATCAATTTGATTAGATTTGTAAATTTCTGACCAGCCTATATGGGGTAATTTAATATTTTTATTATTATTAGGACCTAATATTTTTTTCACTTCTCCTGGAATCAAATCTAATCCATAATTATTTCCAAATTCCTCACTTTTAGTCATTAGAAGTTGTGCACCTAGACAAATTCCTAAAATATAAGCTTTATTTTTTGATGCCTTTTTTATGAAATTATCAATTTTGAATTTCTTTATTTTTTCCATTGCACTAGCAAATGCTCCAACGCCTGGCAAAATTATGTGATTAGAATTTATAATCTCATTCTCATTTCTAGTTAAAACTACATCAATATCTAATTTTTCAAAAATCATTTTTAGACTTTTTGTATTGCCTACACCATAATCAATTATAATAACTTTTTTTCTCATATCTAAATTTTAAAACTTACAAGCTCGTGTTCAAATTCAGTAAAATCTATAACAGTTATTTCCTCTATTAAAAAATTTTTTTTGCTAAATTTCCATGTATTTAAAAATTTGAGTACTTTAATAAAAGATTTATCTTTAATAGATAATTCATTGTGAATTATTGAGCTTTTTGGTATCCACATTTTATTTTGTAATATATTTTCAATCTTAAACCAGCTGCCAGTACTAGTTATAAGTTTTTTTCGTATCTCTAAAAAAATCTTTTCTGAACTAAATCTTAAATAAAATGTTGCTTTATCATTCACAAACATACCCATTCCTAAATAATCAATTTTCCTATTAGTCTCAGATATTTTTATTTTCGATAATTCTTTTTTTATTTTTTCAAGTTTATTGGTAGAACCACCAAATAAAGTAATATGAGGTCTGCACAATTTATTTTTCATAAACGACAGGTTAAATTTTTCATCTAAATTATTATATAATTCTAAAGTTTCTTTTAAAAAAATTTTACTGAGTGGAATGCAAATAGCTATTTTTCTATTCATGAAAAGTTCTTAGTTTAAAATCCTTATTTAAACATGCTTGTCTTATTTTTGGTATTGTTGACTTTTTGTAGTGTAAAACACTCGCTATACATACAGCATCTACATTTGTATTCTCAATTAGTTCATAAAGATGATCTTCATTTCCCATTCCACCACTCGCGATTATTGGAGTATTAAAACTATCAGTTAACTTTTTATTTAAATCTATATCAAAACCTTTCTTGGTGCCCTCTTTATCTACTGATGTTATCAAAATTTCTCCAATGCCTAAATCAACACATTTTTTTGCCCATTCCATAACATCCAAGCCAGTTTTTTCTCTACCACATTCAGTATAT
>MDSV01226618.1_pt1 | contig 12457 bp, 23 predicted proteins | sample 810851 | NCBI WGS metagenome assembly MDSV01 (sample SAMN05326640, study PRJNA326480) | marine metagenome | isolation source: seawater | place: Atlantic Ocean: North East | collected 2012
TTTAAAACTTTTGCTGATGTAGCAGGATGTAAGTTTATTACACCTGTTAAAGCTATGACTAGCACAGTAGATAGTTTACTGCTTGAGCCAGAAGTTTATAGGAATAGAACTCTTATGAATCTTTGGACACAGTATACTAACGATGAGAGAAAAGCGTTGGGTAGCACAGCGTGGGCTATATACAACACAATGACTCATTGGGCTACTCATGCTGATGCAACGAAGTCGACAGCACAGAAAAATATTGCTGCGATACAGGTTGCTAGGCAGGATAAAGTTAGACAGGCATCTAAAAATCTGTTGACTTTAGCAGCATAGTGAGGAAGGTTTGCTAGTTCCTTATAAAAACTAGCACTTGACTTTTGGAAAGACATATGTTATAATGATATTATATTATATAATATATAAATATATTTATTAATATAAATATTATTTATAATATATATCTATTATAAATATAACTTATAATACTAATATAAAATTAAATAGGAGGGCTATATGAGTGCATACGAAAAAACAGCTACTGAACATGCGTTAGTTTCAGGATTACAATCTTTCATTGAAGATATAATTGAATATTCTGATCCAATTCTGGATATACATAACAGCATACATGAGGCTGAGGAAAACATAGAACGTAATCATGACTATGCAATACAACATACAGATGATTTAAACAATAATCTTTCATGTGAGATTGAAGATTTAAAATCTGAGATTGAAAGTTTGAAAGATATGATTGAGTCTTTAAGAGAGGGCTAATGTATAAACCTATCTTCGAGTACGATGATAATGGTACGATGGTTGAGTGGTATTGGAGTGATCAAATAAAACAATACTACAAGACTTGGAAACCTAAATTAAATAACGTAAAGATACAGGGCTTGACAGATAAAAAAGAATATGCTAGACTTCAAACAGAAATATGGGAATCAGTTATGTTATCTGAGCATCCTAAGAAACAAAAGTTGACAGGCATATACAAAGTGAGGAGAAAAACTAATGGGTAAACAAAAATATAAAATTTATTACGATTACAGAGGTCGTGGTGGTCTTGGTAAAGTATATCAAGGAACTACAAATGATTTAGATGTTTGGTTAGAAGAAGGTAATAAACTTATTAGGGCAGAAAATGGTTTTATGGAAGAAGAAACACTTGATGATTATATAATTGAGGAGATAAGCTAATGAGTAATTTAATACAACAAGAACTAGAAGAGAGATGGTATGAGGAAGGGCTAGAGATAGCACAACTAAAAGAATACTCACCTGCATCTTGGGATTTGTTTGCGATGAGTTATGTTGAGAGTATGAAAAGGATACAGACATGAGGAGTGCAACAAAAAATATAGAACATAAGTCTAATACCGGAGTAAGAGGTAAGAAGACTTGGCAAGGTCGAAGGAACGTAGGTACTTCAACAATGCCGAAGAGAAAGAAACAAACCTACAAAAAATATAGAGGGCAAGGAAAATGAAAGTAAAACATTTAAAAAATAAAACAACTATTGAACTAGAACCTAGTGAGGTAGAAAAATATATAACCTGTATAAATAATTTAGATTCAACAGTAGACACTATTAAAGAGACTCAAGATATGTTTCTAAGTGATTTAGGACACCTAGAAACTTTAAGGTGGAGAATAGCAGACTTGTTAGGTCTTGAGTGGAATAGAGAGACTTGGACATATATAAGGAAAACAAAATGATTGACAACATATCACAAGCAACACTAGATGTTATTGAAGCTATAAAAAAATCTAAAACAATAAAGTTTACTTATGGTTCTAGTGATGAATCAAGAAAGATAAAACCTACAGGTTTTTATGGAGACTTCAATGGATTTGAAGGAACATATTATGATAGTGATGAAAAAGAATTTAGAAGATTTTCTTTTGATAGAGTTACTGAATGGTATGGTATTACTAATGAGTATAGAATTATTATTGAACTAGATGTAAATGAATATCCATCTGAGGAAGATGTAAGAAAACATATGTATAAAGTCTTAAAGGAAGATGAACAGATTTTATATTCAGTACAACAAATGATAACCTAATGAATATATTTTATTTTTATGATAAAGACGAAGCTGATAGTTTTAAAAAATCAGCACAAGCACAACCTGATAAGATGCTAGTGAAGATGCCATTGGAAACAGCACAGATGTTATGTACTGCTCATAGAGAGCTTGATGGTGACGAGTATGCAGATGCTAATGGTTTATACAAACGAGCATATTGGAATCACCCTTGTACTATATGGGCTAGAAAATCTAGTTCAAATTATATGTGGTTGTATGAACACTTTTTAGCTTTAGGTGAAGAGTATAAATATAGATATGGTAGAGAACATGCAAGTATAGTTAAACTTGCAAAACCTTTACTATGTAGACCTGAGAATATTAAAATAGATGCAATGACATTACCGGCACAAGCTATGCCTGATGAATACAAGCATGAAGACCCTGTTGTTGCCTATCGTAGGTATGTTATCAATGAGAAACACTATGCTAAGTGGGAGAAAGGCAGAACTAAACCTGAGTGGTGGTCACATGACAGAGTATGATGTACATAAAATATTTCATGAGCAACAACATAAAGATCAAATAACTTCTTTACATGCAGACAATGGAATAATTGAACTTCGATATGCAGATGGAACTATGGAGGTTTATAAGAGAAGTAAATATAGAAACAAATTCAAATTAATTAAGAAAAGAGTTTGACTTTTAGAGTAGACCTGTGTTATAATAGAGGTATATATGAAAATATTAAGTGATAAACAAATAGCTTTGACAAGAGAACAATACATGAAAGTTGGTTCAGATTATAATATCATGACTGACATGTATGAAATGAAAATGGGTCATAGTTTAGAAGTAAATGGTAAGGATTACATACTATCATTTATAGATAGAGAAACTTATGATATGTTTATTGGCTACATATACAACCAATACTTGAGGGAGATATAAAATGCCCTTGAACTATACTACTAACGATGTAGCCCTCACTATACACCCTAAAGTTAGTACGTATGTCATTCAGTATGGCTCTAGTTTGAGGTCTAGAAGTTCACTTAAAACCTCACAGTTTAAACAGCTTCAATATTAATAATAAAAAAAGGAGAAAATATATGGCAATACTTGAAGGACTATGTGAGTGGGCGGCAGTTAAAAATCCGAACACTACCTTTACACCTGAATATCAGATCACTATGATCTTAGATGATAAGACTGCGGATGATTTTGCAAATCGTGGCTTTAGAGTTAAAGATGTGGATGGTGTTAAAAAGATTATGTTCAAAAGAAAAGTTGAACGTAAGGATGGTACTCCTAATGCAGTACCTAAACTATTGGACTCTAATAAAAATCCACTAGACATATCTGTTGGGAATGGATCAAAGGTTAGAGTACAGTATAGAGAGTGGGAAACATCTAATCAGTTTGGAGACTTCAAAGGACTTGATCTTCAAGCAGTACAGGTGTTAGACCTTGTAGAGTACACAGGTTCTGATGGTAGCGAATTAGAATCTATTGATGATGATCTGGAGTTTTAAGTATGACAGAAACAGAAATAAAACCTAGTATAACTATTGCTGATGTGCAGATAAATGTTGAAGACTTACCGGAAGCCGGACAAGGAATCTTCGGAAGACTGCAACGATTGGCTCAGAAAAAAGCAAACCTAACTTTAGACTTGGAAGAGTTACAAGCAGGTATAAACTTTTTTGAATCAAAGATTATAGAAATAGTTAATGCAGAAGGACAAATCACAAAAGCAGATGATGTTGATGTGGTCGAAGAACTAGTTGACTCTCCAATAGAAAACTAGTGTGCCTAAGAGTCAGCAGTAGAGTGCGAGAAGGTTATCTCTATTTGTGACTATAAACTACTAGACCTTCAAGTGTAGCTAGGAGTGAGCCTTTATAAAATCCTGACGTGTGAGTATTCGGTTAAACGAGTAAGAGGACACTAAGTAGGTTAAGGATGAAAGTAAATAAGTGCTAAACCACCATGCACTAGCTACACACTTTTTAATAACGTGAGGAAATCAATATGGCTTTTGTAGAATATAAATTACCATGCCCTGAGTGTGGTGGAAGTGATCCTGTCGCTAAGAATGAAGACGGATCAGCAAAATGTTTTAGTTGTGATACATATTTTTTAAACTATGATGAAGCAACCAAAGGCAAGACAATGACCGAAAAGAAAGAACCATCTAACCCAATAGTCAATCCACACGGAGCAGACTACTCGGCTTTAACAGACCGCAGAATATCTGAGGCAACTGCTAAAAAGTATGGGGTTAAGTGTGTTCTTAGTTCTAATGGAGATATAGTTCAACACTTATATCCGTATTACAACAAGCATGAATTGTCGGCAACTAAAGTAAGATATGTTCGAGATAAAAACTTCTCGGTCATGGGTAGCTTTAGTGGTACAGGTTTATTTGGTGAACAACTATTTCAGAAATCTAAGTACATCACCATAACCGAAGGTGAGTGTGATGCAATGGCTTGTTATGAATTAATGGGCAGTAAGTGGGCATCAGTGTCTATTAAACGTGGTTCAAGTGGAGCAGTCAAAGACATTAAAGAAAGCTTAGAGTTCTTAGAAAGTTTTGAGAATGTTGTGATCTGTTTTGATAGCGACAAGCAAGGACAGGAAGCTGCAAAAAAAGCAGCGATGTTATTTCAACCTAGCAAAGCTAAGATCATGAAACTTCCGGAAGGATATAAAGATGCTAATGATATGCTCAGACAGAACAAACATAAAGAGTTTGTTGAAGCGTGGTGGAGTGCAAAAACATATACACCTAGCGGAGTCATTAATGTATCAGAAGCTAGAGCAGACTTCTTTACTAGAGAACAGAAAGAAAGTGTTCCTTATCCTTGGAAAGGTTTGAATGATAAGCTTTATGGATTACGACAAGGCGAGTTACTAACACTTACAGGCGGTACAGGACTAGGTAAGTCTTCGGTCACTAGAGAACTAGAGCATTGGTTAATCAAAGAAACTACAGGCAATGTAGGTATCATTGCTCTTGAGGAAGATTGGAGAAGAACTGTTGATGGTATTCTTTCTATAGAAGCTAACGCTAGATTATATATAGATCAAGAACGAGAACAGTTTAGTCAAGAAGAGATTGATAAGTTCTTTGACATCTTATATGATGGAGAGAACAAGAATAGAGTTTGGGTTCATGCTCACTTCGGAACAAATAGTATTGACGAAATATTTAATAAACTTAGGTTTATGATTATTGCTTGCGACTGTAAATGGATTGTTGTAGATCACTTACATATGTTAGTTTCTGCCTTATCCGAAGGTGATGAACGAAGGTCTATTGATAACATCATGACTAGACTAAGAAGTATAGTTGAAGAAACAAATGTAGGTATGATATTAGTATCTCACTTACGTAGAGTTGATGGTAACAAAGGACACGAGAACGGAGTTGAGGTAAGTCTCTCACACTTGAGAGGTTCACAGAGCATAGCACAGTTAAGTGATTGTGTTATTGCTCTTGAAAGGAATCAACAGTCAGACGACCTTGAAGAATCTAATACAACTAGGATGCGAGTCTTGAAGTCTAGATACACAGGTGATGTAGGATTGGCAAGTCACTTGCTTTATGACAGAGAAACTGGTAGACTTAGAGAAGTTCCTAAAGAGCAATTTGAAAATGATGATAATGAACTCTTGGAGTTATAGATATGGATTTAGTATTTGACATAGAGACAGACGATCTTAAAGCTACAAAGATACATTGTATTGTAGCACAAGACGTTGACTCAGGGGAGACTTACAAGTTCCCACCTGATAAGTTGCAAGAAGGTTATAACTTCTTAGAGAAAGCAGACAAGCTAATTGGTCACAACATTATAGGTTTTGATATACCTATGGTTGAGAAGTTTGGTGGAGTTAAGCTTTCTCATAAGCCGGTTGTAGATACTCTTGTTATGTCAAGACTATTCAATCCTGTCCGAGAAGGTGGACACAGTTTAGAGAAGTGGGGGTTTCGTTTAGGCTTTAAGAAGATAGAGTTTGAAGATTATATAAACTATTCTAAAGATATGTTAGACTATTGTGTAAGGGATGTACATCTTAACACAGTACTATTCAAACATTTAAGTAAAGAAGGATCAGGTTTTAACAAAGATTGTGTTGCACTTGAGCAAACTGTTGCAGATATAATTAAAAAACAAGAGAACACAGGGTTTCAATTTGATTTACAGAAAGCTGAATTACTTTTAGCTGATCTTCGAGAAAAGATGCAACAAGCAGAGGATGAAGTTCATAAAGAATTTAAGCCTAAGTTAGTTGACATCAGACAAGTAACTCCTAAACTTAAGAAGGATGGAACACTATCTAAGTCAGGACTAACTCCGGAAGAGTATGAAGAAAGATTACCTACGAATAACATAAAACCTTTTATGCGTAGGAAACTTCAAGACTTTAATCTTGGTTCACGTAAACAAGTTGGTGAGTACTTGATAGAGTTTGGTTGGAAGCCTAAGAAGTTTACACCTACTGGTCAACCGATTGTAGATGAAACAACACTAGGTAAGATAGAGAAGATACCACAAGCAAAACTAATTGCTGATTACTTTCTTTATCAAAAGCGTATTGCTCAAGTTGATTCTTGGATTAAAGCAATGGATGATGATGGGAGAGTACATGGATTTGTAATTCCCAATGGAACTATTACAGGTAGGATGTCTCATAGAAGTCCGAACATGGCTCAAGTTCCTAACATACACAGTCCTTATGGTGTAGAATGTAGATCATGTTGGACAGTTAAGGACGGATATAAATTAGTAGGTATAGATGCAAGTGGACTTGAACTTAGAATGCTTGCACACTATATGCAGAACGAGGAATATATAAATGAAATCATTAACGGAGACATACACACCGCTAATCAAAAAGCTGCAGGACTTGAATCAAGAGATCAGGCGAAGACATTCATCTATGCACTTATATACGGAGCAGGAGATGCAAAACTTGGGAGTGTGGTTGGAGGAAACAGAGAATCTGGTAAAAGACTTAGAGAACAATTCCTTAATAATAATCCATCATTTAAAACTCTTAGAGATAAAGTACAAAGAGCATCAGGCAAGCATTGGTTGAAGGGAATAGACGGACGTAAGCTTTTAATTCGTACACAGCACGCTGCTCTCAACACTTTATTACAAGGTGGTGGTGCTATTGTTATGAAGAAAGGTTTAGCTATGCTTGACTCTCTAATTAATCTAAATACATTAGATGCTCATTTTGTAGCTAACATACATGACGAATGGCAGATGGAAGTACGTGAAGACATTGCAGATCATGTTGGTCAATTAGCAGTTGACTGTATTATTAGAGCCGGAGAATATTATAACCTTCGTTGTCCTATGGATGGCGAATACAAAGTAGGAGATAACTGGAGTGAAACACATTAAACCAAACGACAGTAGTAGAAAAGGAGATATGGCTGAGTACTATGCAGTAACTTGGCTATGGGATAATGGCTACGAAGTATTTAGAAATTGTGGGTGTACTGGTTCAGTAGATTTAATCGCTAGAGATTTAGAAGGAAACATTAAACTTATAGATGTTAAAACTGCACAACCTCAATTACATAAAAAGACAGGTAACAATGTTACTAAATGTACAGGAAGATCACAACAGCAAGTCAAAGAAGGAGTACAACTATTAATGTTTGAACCTGAAACAAGACAATTAACATTTGTAAAACATCGAAAATGAAAAAGTTAAATACCCTTGTAGAAGACATCTACTCTAAACTATCCATACTTGGCGAGGGTAAATCTCTTGACTTGTCTGATGAAGTTATAGATAAGTTTGGTGAAGATATGAAAGATGTTCTTCGTCATTGGTCTACACCTACTGAACGATCAACTGGTACGTTACGTATGTCTAACATAGGTAAACCCAATAGGCAGCTATGGTATGATATGAAATACCCTGACGAAAGCAACTCAATAGCACCTTCTACATTTATAAAGTTTCTTTATGGACATATGCTAGAAGAAGTTGTTCTTCTTCTTGTAAGACTTGCCGGACATGAGGTTACAGATGAACAGAAGAACGTCAAGGTTAAAGGTGTTGAAGGTCACATGGACTGTGTAATTGATGGTCAAGTAGTAGACGTTAAGACTGCATCAGGTTTCGCCTTTAAGAAGTTTAAAGATGGAACACTAGCAGACGATGATACCTTCGGATATCTTTCACAACTCGCAGGATATGAAGCAGGACATGGTACTTCTGATGGTGGTTTCTTAGCGATGAATAAAGAAAGTGGAGAACTTGCACTTTATATACCGGAAGAACTTGACAAACCCAACATAGAGAGTAAAATAAGTACAGTCAAGAAGTCTTTAAAGAAGTCAGCACCGCCTGAAATCTGTTACACTCCTATCCCTGATGGCAAGTCAGGCAATATGAAACTCGCTAGAGGATGTTTTTTTTGTAGGCATAAAGTTGAGTGTCATAAAGATTCTAATAATGGAAAAGGTCTTAGAGTATTCAAATATTCTAATGGTCTTTCGTATCTAACAGACGTGGTTAAAGAACCTAAAGTACAGGAAATAACAAATGAATTCAAAGCAAGAAAAGAAAATAAGAAAGCAAGCAAAACACTTAATGGTTAGTTGGTTACAAAGTATTGTACCTGATGAAGAAAAAGATAAAGTTACGATAGATAACTTAGAAGAATATATTCCTAATCAAACACACATCTATGCTAACAGAAGTCTACACATTTCTGCGTACACTTTACGTTGGTTTGTAAAAGGAATTAAAAGACTTATAAAACAAGGACGAAAAGATTATACAACAATTACAGTACAGGAGTTAGAACGTGGATGATGTTTTTATATCTTGGGATTTAGATAAAATTGAATTATCAGAATTGATTGTAATTGTAGGTAGTTATTTATTTTCAGGTCATAAAATAGACACAGTTGAAACTGATGTAATAGAAAAGTTATCTCAATTAATTTCAAAAGAATGCGAAAATAGATTGACAGAAGTTCCTAAACATGAGATAATACATTAATGAAGAAAGGATTTCGTAAGCCTCGTAAGGTTAGACCAATAGAAAAAAATCTACCTAAAGGATATGATTCTAATTGGGAATATGAATTACATCAAGAACTATTAACCCAATGGTCACATCATGCAGACAAAGTTCCTTACACAGTAGAGCATACATATGAACCGGACTTCACAAGAACTTTTAATAACATCGAATATTTGTTAGAAGCTAAAGGGAGATTCTGGGATTACTCAGAGTACAGTAAATATATATGGATAAGGAAAGGTCTAAAAGAAAATCAAGAATTAATATTTCTTTTTGCTCAACCCTCTGCACCTATGCCACAAGCTAAAAAAAGAAAAGATGGTACTAAAAGAAGTCATGCTGAGTGGGCAACCGCTAATGACTTCCAATGGTATACTGAATATACATTACCTAAAGAATGGAAAAACTAAATATGGAATATAAATTTAACGAAAAAAATATTATAGAACAGATACAAAGATATGTAGATGGTACATATGAAAGACACTACGCACAAGGACAGTATCAAGCAACCGATATGATTATAGACTCAGGACACGGAGAAGGATTCTGTATGGGTAACATTATGAAGTATGCTATGAGGTGTGGTAAGAAAGAAGGTGGTGATGCTGAATTAGACTTACTTAAAATAATACACTATGCTATTATAGCTATAGCTTTAGAAGATAAAAAGTATCACTTAGGAGAAGATTAATGGTTGAAGATAAGATAGGCAAGAAGCCTTACTTAGGTATAGTTATAGACTACGATAAGGAAAAGAAACTAGACAAGTTTAGTTTAGATACATTAAAGGATAGATATTTTTGGGAGGAAGAAACATATGCACAAGAAGCATTCGCAAGAGCATCCGTCTTTGGTGCAACGTATAAAGGAGAAACTGATTTCGATCTTGCACAGAGACTTTATGAGTACAGTTCCGATCTATGGTTTATGTTTAGTACCCCTATACTTTCTAACGGGGGAACGACTCGTGGCTTACCTATTAGCTGCTTTCTCAACTATGTACCTGACAGTCGGAGGGGTTTATCTGATCACTATGATGAAAACATTTGGCTCGCAAGTTCAGGTGGAGGCATCGGTGGATATTGGGGAGATGTTAGAAGCAATGGCATTGGTACTTCTAACCATAGTCGTTCTACTGGTTCAATCCCATTCATGCATGTCGTAGATTCGCAGATGCTCGCCTTTAATCAAGGTGTAACTAGACGTGGTTCTTATGCTGCTTACATGGATATATCACATCCGGAAGTAGAAGAGTTTATTAACATGCGTAAAGAATCCGGTGGCGATATAAATAGGAAGTGTTTAAATATACATAATGCTATAAATATTACCAATGAGTTTTTAGATGCAGTTAAAGCAGATGAAGACTGGAGATTAATTGATCCTAAGAGTGGTGAGGCAGTTAAGATTATAAGTGCTAGAGACTTATGGTGGCAGATGTTAAATGCTAGAGCAGAGACTGGTGAACCTTATATGATTAACATCGACACCTGTAATGAACACTTACCAAAACAACAAAAAGACTTAGGACTTAGAGTTAATCAAAGTAATCTTTGTTCTGAAATAGTTTTAGCTACCAATGAGGAGAGGACTGCAGTATGCTGTTTATCTTCTGTAAATCTAGAACACTTTGACAAGTGGAAAAAGAACGAACAATTTATAGATGATCTAATTACAATGCTTGATAATGTATTAGAACATTTTATTGAAGCTATTGTAGACACGAGTAAGCTAGGTGGTTACAGTGCAAACTTTGAGAGGTTTAAAAAATATGTTAGAAAAGAAAAAGAAGGATTACTTAAAGCTGCTTATTCAGCGTATAGGGAAAGGTCGGTGGGTCTTGGAGCGATGGGCTTTCATGCTTTACTCCAAAGCAAAGGTTTACCTTTCAATGGTTTACGATCTACTAGTATCAATAATGTCGCATTCTCCCATATCAAAGAACGATCTATGGAAGCAACTAAAAAACTTGCCAATGAACGTGGGGAAGCTCCTGATATACATGGTAGCAGTAAGCGTAACGCTCATTTGTTGGCTATTGCTCCTAATGCCAGTAGTAGTATTATATGTGGTGGCACTTCCCCTAGTATTGAACCATATCGTGCTAACATATATACGCACAAAACTTTATCCGGTTCTTACCAAGTTCGGAATAAATACTTGGAAAGACTTTTAAAGAAGAAAGGATTAAGTTTAGAAACCAGAGAACAGATATGGAAAGACATGACTGCTGCGAATGGATCAGCACAAAGTATAGATGTTCTTACAGAAGAAGAGAAAGAAGTATTTAAAACAGCTACAGAAATAGATCAACTCTATTTAGTTGAACATGCACATATGAGACAAGAGTATGTATGTCAAAGTCAAAGTGTTAATTTATTTTTTACTATGCCTAAAGCTACTGAGCCTCAATCTGTACATGACGAGTACTTACAGTATGTCAATGATGTACATTGGTATGCGATGAATAAATTAAAGTCATTATATTATTTTAGATCGGATGCTGCTCGTAATGCTGAGAACGTGAATGTGAAAGTACAAAGAGTTAAGCTTGAAGATATAGAATGTTTAAGTTGTGAAGGATAATAATATGGAAGATAAATTTGATACAATGTATGAGGGAAGATTTGATGCACTTAAAAAGAAGTATGAAGCTGAAGTAGCTATTGCTAAGACAGAACTCGATACATATTTTCAATTAAGTGTAGGAGTTGCAGAGCATCCACATATTATTGAATCAATGGATGTATTACTAGACAAGATGGCAACTGCTCAAGAGAAGTTAGACTTATTACTAAAGGAGTTTTAATGAACGATTCCTTTAGCCAATTTTGTAGGAGGATGTGGCTAGATCATTGTGATGAAAATAAAACCCCATATTCTGAAACTTACACAGAAAAAGAATATAAAAGAAAATTTAACAAATGGTTACTAGCTCAATATGCTAGTCATAAAAACGGAGAATAAATAAATGAGCTTACTAAGCAATAGAGAATATTACAAACCCTTTGATCATCCTTGGATGTTTGAAAAATATGTGGAGCAGAATCAAATGCATTGGTTGCCTGAGTCTGTACCTCTTCATACAGATGTCAAGGACTGGCAAGAACTAACCAATGAAGAAAAGAATTTACTAACACAAATATTTAGATTGTTTACTCAATCAGATGTAGATGTTGGTTCAGGTTATATAGATAAGTACATGCGTATCTTTAGAAAGCCGGAAGCAAGAATGATGATGTGTTCTTTTGCAAATATGGAATCAATACATCAACATGCTTACAGCTTACTACTTGACACAGTAGGTATGCCTGAAATAGAATATAAAGCTTTCTCTGAGTATGAAGAGATGGCAAATAAA
>MDSV01205257.1_pt1 | contig 12455 bp, 12 predicted proteins | sample 810851 | NCBI WGS metagenome assembly MDSV01 (sample SAMN05326640, study PRJNA326480) | marine metagenome | isolation source: seawater | place: Atlantic Ocean: North East | collected 2012
CCTTTTTCTATATATGCTTCTGCTAGAGTATATAAATCATCTGTTGAACAGGTTGAACTTTTAATGAAATATAACAGTGCAAATATTAATATTGATTTAAATAAGCTTGATACTTATGAAATGAACTATCCTAGTATAACTTCTACAACAGTTCCATTAAAGGCTATGAAAGGTTTCTTTTACATAAAAAATGATTCTGTTCAGAAAGGTCTTGAACTGCTTCATCAGGGAAGAAAGTATAATCCATATTTATACTTTTCAGACGCTTGGATATCTCAAGCTCATTACCAGCTAAATAATGTTGATAGCTCTCTATATTATGCAAAACGAGCATACAAACAAATTCCTAATAATATTTTACATTTTGCACAAAATGCACAAGCACTTATGAAACTTAAAGATAGTGTTGGACTTAAAGATCTTTTTGAAAATCATGAAAAAAAGGATCAAAATCATGAAGAATTTTATATGACAGCTATGGCAGGAATAATTGATAAAGATGAGACAGGGTTTGTTGAAGGTTCTGAAGATCTCTATTCCAGTGACTTGTCTATAAAAGCTTTTTATACTTTACAAGTTGGATATCAAAACACTATGAAAGCAGCAACTCTTCATGCTTTAGGTGAAGAATTGTTTAAAGAAAAAAATTATGAAGAGGCAGCAACTGCATTTGAAGAGGCAGGTAAAATTAATAAATTTGAATTACCATATAGGGAGAACGCAGCTAATGCATATATTAGATTAGGAGACAAAATAAAAGCCTTAGAAATCTTGAACAAATTAATTGATGAGGATAATACCAAAAGCCCAAGGACTTATTGGCTAAGAGGATTATTAATTTATGATTTAGGGAATAAAATTGAAGGATGTGAAGATTTGATTCTGGTAGAAAAGTCTGGATGGATAGATAACCCAGAACTCTTCCAACAACTTTGTGGTTCAGTTCCTAACTAATATTTTATTTTAGTATAACCTGAGTAACTGTAAGAAATATTATTGAAGAGGAGAATATTACAATAACAACTAAAAAGTGTGAACTAAATATTTCCAATAATTTATGGTGAATATGGTTTTTATCAGCAATAAATGGTGATTTTTTTGCAACTATTCTTTTAAAAAATACTCTAATAATATCAATTACAGGATAAGGTAAAATAGTCAGAATAAATATAACCTTATTTATATCATATTCAGGTTTAATAATATAGTTATTTGATAGAGCATACAAAACATATATACTAACTAAACAACCTAAAAATAATGATCCTGAATCACCTAAGAATATCTTTTTATTATTTCTAAAGTTGAAGTAAAACAACGGGATGAAAGAAACAAGTAAAATTATAGTAAAATTATTAAAGGGTGTTTGATCTAATGCCATGAATTCAAAGAGAATTAGAAACATTGATACAATACTTATTGCTAGACCATCAATACCATCAATAAAATTAATTGCATTGATAATAGCTACAATAATAAATATTGTAATAATCTGAGCTAAAATCCTATTTATTTCAAAAATTCCAAAAATTCCGTGGAAGTTATCAATTATTAAGCCATTATCTATTATCATTTTTGCAGCAATGATTTGAAAAATAAATTTTAGTTTAAAATCAACATTATAAATATCGTCATAAAGGCCAACAACAACCATTAATCCAATAGGAAGTAAAATAGAATAATCAAAGACTGTATTACCCAGCAAGTAGTTATAGGTGCTAATCAAAAATAGTGTTGAAAAAATAGCTATTCCACCAGATCTAGTGGCGATTGAAGCATGAGAAGACCTTTTATTTATAACATCAATAAATTTTTTCTTTAAAAAAAATTTTTGTGAAATAATTATCATTATTAATGATATAATCAAAGTTGCAAGTCCAGTAACCAAGCTCATACACAAATTTAGTTCAATTATTATTATAACTAATAGTTAACTAAAAAATAAAAAAAGTTGTTAATAAATGTATTATTAAGTACTTTTGTTACTTGATAATACATTTTTATCTATGCTTAATAAAATTATAACGTCTAGAACAAGACTAAGGCTGCTTATAAAGTTTTTCATTTCTCAAGCTAATAAAGGACATCTAAATGGTCTAGCAACAGAAATGGGTGAATCAACAAACTCTATTAGAAAAGAGTTAAACCACCTATATGGCGCAGGTTATCTTAATAAGATTAAAAATGATAATAAAATTGAATATCAAGTCAATTCTACTCATCCACTTTTCGAAACATTAAGAAAAGTTGTTCTTAAACACCTTGGTTTAGAAGATATAGTTGATGCTGTTTTAGAAAAGATGGGGAATGTTAATAAAATTTTATTAATTGGAGATTATGCAGAAGGAAAGGATAGTGGCAATATTGAAATTTTTTTAATTGGGGAAGATCTTAATATGAAGTACATTAATCAACTTGAACCAAAAATTGAAAAAATTATTGACAGAAAAGTCAGTTTTTATCTCTCATCAAAATTTTTATCAAGTCAAAAACATATAATACTATATGAATCAAACTGATTATATCTCATTAGAAAATCGACCTTGGGGTAAATTTTATGTGCTCCAGGAAACCTCTAATTATAAAATTAAAAGGATTGAGGTTAAAGGTGGTCATAGATTATCTTATCAATATCATAATAAAAGATCAGAAGTTTGGATAATCATTGAGGGAGAAGGAAATATTTGTCTTGATGGAAAATATAAAAAATGTAAAAAAAACGACACAATCCTTATACCTCAGGGCATGAAACATAGAATTGAAAATAATGGAACTGATAAGGTAGTTTTTATTGAAATTCAAACAGGAGAATATTTTGGTGAGGATGATATCGTTAGATTAGAAGATGACTATAAAAGATAAATTATGAAATCTAAAGGAATTATTGTGTCAGGATACTTTAACCCATTACATGTTGGGCATATTGATTATTTTAAAAAATCAAAAAATTATGGTGATAAGTTGTTTGTAATAGTAAATAATGATTTTCAAAGAAAAATTAAGGGTTCAAAAGAATTTATGCTTCAAGACGAAAGAGTATTAATAATTAAAGAGTTACAAATTGTCAACGAGGTTTTTTTATCAGTTGATGAAGACAGTTCTGTTTCGATGACTATAAAAAAAATTCATGATAAACATAATAGAAATTTTGATTTATATTTTGCAAATGGAGGTGATCAAACAAACAATAAAATCCCTGAAATTGAGATTTGTAATAAGCTAGGTATAGATTTAATAGATGGATTAGGCAAGAAAATACAATCTTCATCATGGTTACTAAAGAAAAAATAGAAATTAGAAAACAAATTTGTTGTATAGGCGCAGGATATGTTGGAGGGCCAACTATGGCTGTAATTGCATTAAATTGTCCTGATTATGACATTACGGTTGTTGATATAAATAAAGAAAGAATTGATTCTTGGAACGGGGATATCAATAAGTTGCCAATTTATGAACCAGGCCTCTCCGAAATAGTTAATAAAACAAGAAATAAAAATTTATTTTTTTCAAATAAAATAGATGAAGCAATTAAAAAATCAGAAATAATTTTCATGGCTGTTAATACACCAACAAAAAAAGATGGCGAAGGAAAAGGAATGGCAACTGATCTTACTTTTGTAAAAGATTGTGCAAAAAGAATTGCTAAAAATTCAGAATCAGATAAAATAATAGTAGAAAAATCTACAGCACCACTAGGTACAGCAGAAAAGATCAAAAAAATATTAACATTAAATAAGTCTTCTGTTAAATTTGATATAATTTCAAATCCAGAATTCTTAGCAGAGGGAACTGCAATAAACGATCTCTTAAACCCTGATAGAGTTCTTATAGGTGGGGAAGAATCTCCTAATGGTCAAAAAGCGGTAGATGAAATTTGTAAAATTTATAATCATTGGGTAGATAGTAATAAAATTATAACTACTAATTTATGGTCATCAGAATTATCAAAACTTGCTTCAAATGCCTTTTTAGCACAGAGAATTTCATCAATTAATAGTTTGTCTGCATTGTGTGATATAACGGGCGCAAATATTAAACAAGTTTCAAAAGCTGTTGGATTTGACTCAAGAATTGGAGATAAATTTTTAGAAGCTTCAGTAGGATTTGGTGGATCTTGTTTCAAAAAAGATATATTAAACCTTGTCTATCTTTGTAAGTTCTACGGATTAGAGGAAGTAGCAGAGTATTGGCATCAAGTAGTCAAGATTAATAAATTTCAAAAAAATAGATTTGGTGATAGAATTATTGACCGATTAGAAAATGATATAACAAATAAAAACATCACAATTTTAGGATGGGCTTTTAAAAAAAACACTAATGACACTAGAGAATCAGCATCAATTGATGTAACATCTTATTTATTAAAAAAAGATGCTTATATCCGAATATATGATCCCATGGTTCCTCATCAAAAAATAATCAATGACATTATAGAGAACCTAAAAAATGACAATATGGATGATAATTTAATTAAAAAATATTTATCAAAAGTTAGTTTTTTTGATAATATTATCGATTCTTCAAAAGGCTCTGCATGTATTGCTATTCTTACTGAATGGGATGAATTTAAATATATAGATTGGACTTTAATTTCAGATTATGCCATAACACCTTTATTTATTGCTGATGGAAGGAACATATTAGATCCTAACAAAATAAAGGGTAATGTTGATATGTATATAAGTGTTGGTAATTCTAAATTTTAAATATTTTGATAAGTAAAATAAACACCTTTTTCCGTTTAATCAAATCTGTATTGAGGGTTCTAAATAAAAAAGAATCATACGAATTAGCCTTTAGTTTTTTTCTTTCAACTGTTAACACTATTCTGGAATTAATATCAATTACTACTATTGTTTATTTGCTATTAGTTATTTCTGGTGAAAATGTTTCAGAATCAAAAATTTCAACAATCTTTGAAAATATTTTACCACAAAATAAAATTATCTTAAATGCGGCATTATTGATGATATCAGTTATAATTTTAAAAACAATTTTTCAAATTTCATTTAACTGGTATCAAGAAAAGGTTAGTCAAAATGTTCAGAGTAGATTTAATAATACTTTGTTTAATAAATTTATTAATTTAAAATATGAAATATATATAAATGAAAATTCTCCACGAATATTAAGACTATTATCAATTGAGGCAATAAAAATAGGGAATCAACTTATCGCTCCTTTAATGTCAATAATTAATGACTCTCTTTTAATAGTATTTGTTTGTCTGTTTATTTTTATATATGATGCGACACTTGGATTAGTTGTTTTTTTCACTTCAATGATATTGGTTCTTTATTTCTCTGCAGTAATATCAAACAGAGTAAGAACCTTAGGTAAAACTCTTGCATTAAATAATAATAACAGGATAAAGAGTATATCAGAAGTTTTCAAGTCATTTGATCTTATCAAAATATATAACTCACAAAAATTATTTATCTCAAATTATAAAAACTTTACTAAACACATCAATAAGTCAGGAGCAGTATATAATTTTTATGTCAAATTACCTAAAAGTATATTTGAACTTTTTATTTTTTTATTTTTATTTTTTTTGATTTTGATTCTTTATTATACAAATAATGATGATCTATTAATCTCATATCTAAGTGTATTAGCTGTTTCAGTATATAAGGTTATACCATCGCTTAATAAAGTTTCATATTCTTTGCAAACTATTCAATATTATTCCTCACCATTTAAAGAATTGGTTTCATTATTAGAACTTGAAGAGGAATCACCATCTATTAAAGATGTCCGAGAATTTAATACAATTAAATATAACAACTTAACATATGGTTATACTAAGGATAGAAAAATTTTAAGTTGTATTAATTTTGAAATTAAGAAAAATGACTTTATTGGAATTTATGGTTCAAGTGGTTCTGGAAAATCAACTTTAATTAAACTTTTATGTGGCTTATTAAAGCCAGATGCAGGCTCAATAATTATAGATAACATTCCCATAGACAAACATGTTGTACATAATTATTTTTCATATGTACCTCAAGAGCCTTTCCTACTTAACGAAAACATAATTAAAAACATATCCTTTAGTATGGAAGATCATGAGATTGATTTAAATAAAATCAAACAAGTTTTAAAAAAGGTTGGTTTATTTGATGTTCTTGGAGATAAGATTAATGAACCTTTAGGAGAAAACGGTATAAAAATTTCTGGAGGTCAAAAACAGAGAATTGCAATTGCAAGAGCTTTATATTTTAATAAAAAAGTAATTGTGCTTGATGAATCTACCAGTAATTTGGATCCTAATACCGAGGAAAAAATCATCAATTTATTGAAAGATATTAATAAAATGGTAACAATAATTTTTGTCAGTCATAAACAGAAATCATTACTTCATTGTAACAAGCTATTCGAAATTAAAAATAACCAAATAAATAAAATTAAATGAAAACAGTATTAGTTTCTGGTTGTTGTGGATTCATAGGTCAAAATTTAGTATATAAATTAGTTGAAAATTATAATGTTATAGGAATTGATAATTTCTTTTCAAGTAATAAATCAATCTTAAAAAAATTTGACAATTACAATAACTTTAAATTCATTGAAGGTGATATTTGTGAAAAAATAAATACGCAGTATAAAGTAGATATAATATATAATTTAGCTTGTCCTGCCAGTCCACCAAGATATAAGTCTGATCCAATTTTTACATTAAAGACAAACTTTTTTGGCACATTAAACCTCCTTGAATTAGCAAAAAAAAATAATTCAATATTTATACAAGCTAGTACTAGTGAGATCTATGGAGACCCTGAGATTCATCCTCAGGTTGAGTCTTATAGAGGTAATGTTAATACGATTGGTGTTAGATCATGTTATGATGAGGGAAAAAGAATTGCGGAAACTCTTTGCTATGAGTATAGAAACATATATGATGTTCAAACAAGAATTTTAAGAATATTTAATACATATGGTCCAGGAATGGACATAGATGATGGAAGGGTGATTAGTAATTTTATGGTAAATTCTATAGAAAAAAAACCTCTTAATATTTATGGGGATGGTTCCCAAACTAGAAGTTTTTGTTATGTAGATGACCTAGTTAATGGCTTAATTAGGGCAATTGATATTGACTTTTCGGATCCAATAAACTTAGGAAATGATAATGAGATTTCATTGAAAAAATTGTCTTCAAAATTTATTGATAAATTTCAAGCAAAAAAGATCATTTACTCAGAATTATCAGAAGATGATCCAAAATTAAGAAAACCTGACATAACTAAAGCAAAGAAAATATTGAATTGGAAACCAGTTACAGATCTTGATGATGGATTACAAAGAACATTTGATTATTTTAAAAATATATTACAAGATGAATAAATTAAATATTAAAGCATTACTTATTAGTCCAAAAAAAGATATTTCATTTATCAATGATGTTATAAATCAATCATCTAAAAATGATTTAGAAATTAAATGGATTAGCTCTTCTGTTTGTAATTCAGAGAGAAGGCGATTTAATCTTACTAAATCAGCAAATAATAAACTTCCGTTTATAGGTGGCCATGAGGCAGTTGGCATAATTAACGATGAATCATCTTACTTAAGTAAAAAATATGCTTTATTACCTCATTCAAATTGCCTTACAAGAAGAGACAAGGACAAATGTCTAGCATGTGAAAATGGTTATGAAAATTTATGTTCAAAAATGTTACATGCTGGCCTAGACAATGGTACTCCAAGTGGATTTAGTGATTTCATGTTTGTTAATAAAAATCAATTAGTCGATGTAACGGACATTAATGATAAGGATTCCATTTTTTTGGAGCCTTTAGCATGCGTAATTAGATCCTGGGATTTATCAAATGTCGATATAGTAAACTCTGCTAAATCGATAGCTGTTATTGGTGGAGGCCCAATCGGCTGTCTACACGCTCTATATATTAATAGACTGAACCCGAAAAATAAAATTACAATAATTGAAAACTCAATAAGTCGATTAAATACATTAAAAGAAATTTTTAAAAACTTTTCTAATATTAATGTTCAAGATACACCACCAAATAAAAAATTTAATGTATCAGTAATGGCTTGCTCAGACATATCAGGTTATAAAACTGCTTATGGTATTCTTATGAATAAGGGATCATTAATTTTATTCTCTGGATTTAATGATGTTGATTTTAAACAGGATGATTTTTATCCTGAAGTAATTCATAGAAATGAATACAAGCACTACACTGATAAAAAAATTCTAATTGGAAGTAGTGGCTATAGTCTTAATGAAATTATTAAATCTAAAAGAACTTTAATTGACTTCAGTCCAAGTGAAACTATAATAACAGGAAGGGTTAATGGAATTGACTCAAACGTATTATTTTTAAAAGATGGGAGTAAAAAGGTTTACGATGAACCAGTAATTATAAAAGATATTAAGGCAGAATTAGAAGATCAAGTAAAGATTCAATACTTTAATAATGGTAGACCACAGGGAGATTTTAAATTTTGATTATTATAAATAATGTTTTAATATAACCTCAGCCATTTTTAAATCTTCTTCATAATCTATATCAACGTATGAACCAATCTCATCTGTAACAAAGGGATATACATCTTTTGTAATATAGTTTTTATTATATTCTATTGCTTCTCTTGAACAGATATAAATTAATCCGTTTTCAAAATATAAATTTTCAAGATCTTGATGTCTTTGACCAATTTTGTAATTCATTGGTAAATATTTATTATTGGAGACTCTGCCAAATTTCTTATGTAAGATACTAACACTCATTAATGATTTAACTTTATTTTTTGAGATATAATTATAAGATTCAAGAAGTAAATTCTCTGATCTTATAGGGTTAGTAGGCTGAAGAGTAATTAGAAACTTAAAGGAGATGTTATTCTTAAATAGAAACTTTGAAAAATCTATAATAACATCATTAGTTGACGTTTCGTCTAAGGCTAATTCATCAGATCTTTTATATACTGATACTCCAAGACTTGATGCCAAATCAATTATCTTTTCATCGTCTGAATTTACCCAAATTTTGTTCTTATCAACAAATTTTGATGCGTATTCAATAGAATGAACAATAAGTGGTTTCCCATTTAAAGATCTTAAATTTTTACCCTTAATTCTTTTTGAGTTTTTTCTCGCAGGAATAATAACTAGACAATCATTTAGATTCATTTTCTTCTAATTCATTTAAAATAAGTTGAACATTATGTGCATCCTCAAATTTTGCAATGTAATTTTTAGTAAATTTCTTATCTGATATTTGTTTTACAAAATAGTATAAACATTTATAATGAGACATTAACCATCCAGATGTAACTTTAGGTGGGGGGAAATCCGAATTATCATCATAATCCGTAAAACATGGAATTCTTTTGTAACCTGAGTCACTAGAATTAACTGAATAAAAATGTAAAAAATTTAAATCTTCTAAAGACCATTTTATTGAACCTTTAGTTCCATGAATTTCCAGTCTAAGCTCATCAATAGAGCCAGTTGAAACTCTCGATACTTCAATAACTCCATCTACTTTATTTTCTGTTACACACATTATGATCCCCATATCATCAACTAGTCTATCCGTAATTTTTGATTTTTTTATCGAGTCTATAACCTCAACTTTACCAATTAAAAAATTAACCAAATCAAAAACATGAGGTCCTAAATCAACTACTGCTCCTCCAGTCTTCGGTCGCAATCTCCAAGTCAATGGTCTATCACTTATATAACTACCGTGGAGATATGAACATCTAAATTGAATAAGTTCTCCAAGCTCTAAGTTGTTAATTAGACTTTTTATTTTAAGTATGGCTGGGATATATCTATATTCAAATACACTATTTAAAATTAAATTGGACTTTGTTTTAACAATTTGCATTATTTCAACTGACTCATTAAGATTTAATACTAGCGGCTTATCACAGAGTATGTGTTTATCATGTTCCATTGCAAGTTTTATTTGTTCATGGTGATAGTTGTTTGGAGTAGCTATGTATATACCTTTAATTTCCTCATCTTTTAAAATTTCATAATAGTCTTTTGTGATAATTTCAAAACCATATCTCTTCTTAATAGCAGAAATTTTTTCAGAAGATGTTCTTTCTGAAACTAAAACAGCTTTTACATTTATTTGAGGAGAATCAGGGAAAAAGTGTTTAACAGAGTCAGATGCAAGAGAATATACCTTTCCCATAAATCCAAAACCAAGAATAGCTATATTTATCTTTTTCATTAGTTTAAATTTTCATTATCTACAGTCCTAGATAGTGTTTTAGATTCTTCTTCATATACAACTTTAGAGGCTTCCCCTTTAGCTAATTCAAATTGTTTGATAGATCTAATTAGTACTTCACCACCTCTTGGTCCCATAGACATGGCTTGATCAGTTCCCCATAGTGCTCTGTCAAGTGTTACATGTACCTCAACTATTTGAGCACCATACGCAGATGCCATAGCTGAAAGAATTGGAGATGAATGATGCGAAGAGAATCCTACAGGAACTTTAAATCTTTTCTTAAAGTCATCCATTACAGATAAGTTAACTTTTTCAGTAGGACATGGATAAATACTTGTACACTGTAAAAGTGCAATTGTATTTTCCTTAAGAATTTCAATAATTTTTGATAATGACTCAACTGAAGTTCCACCTGATGATAGTATAATAGGAGTCTTAATCCTCTTTAAACTTTTTATAAATGTCAAATCTGAGTTTTTATCTGAAGGAATTTTTATAAAAGGTAATTTATATTGTTCTAGGAACTTTAAAGATTCAGAATCCCAGGCAGAAGCAGACCATTCAATCTCAAGATTTTTACAATACTGATCTATTTTATCATATTCATTTTTTGAAAACTCAATCTTTTTTTTGTAATCAAAATATGTCATTTTTCCCCAAGGAGTATTTCTAACCTCATCTCTTTTCTCAATTGGTACGCATAGCTCTGGCACTCTTTTTTGAAATTTTACTGCATCGAAACCATTATCCTTACATATTTTTATTAATTCAAATGCAAGATTTAAATCACCATTATGATTAATACCAATCTCTGCTATTGAGTATGTTGTTTTTTCTTTTCCGTTAAAAAGATTCTCTATTTTCATATTATAAAATATTTATTCTCTGTTGCCCAACAAATCTACAAATTTCATATGAACCACTTTTAGATATAACTAAGTATTTATTTCTTGAAATTCCTTTTGATGATTAATCTTCCAAAAATCAGAACTCTTTAAAGTTTTTACAAAAAGCTTGGAACTATTTCCATCTCCAAAGTTTTTTATAGGAGTTATTTTTTGAATTTTTTTTGTAGATTCAATCGAATCGATAATACTATTTTTATTGAAATCACAGTTTATAATTAAACTATTTATATCTCTTTTATTTTGACGCGAGCCAATATTAATTGAGTGTTTTGAGTAGTAAGGTGCTTCTCTTATTCCAGCAGATGAATTACCAATAATAAAATTTGAATTTTTTAAAATCGTTAAAAAATATTCAAATCGAATCGAAGGTAAAATTTTAAAATTTGAAGATTTTAGTTTTAAGTACTCCTGTATAATAATATCTGAGCCTAAATCATTATTTGGATATATTATGATATAATTTTTTTTTGAAAGTTTTATTGCTTCAATCAGACACTTTATTTGATTTACTATATAGTTTATTTCAGTTGTAACTGGATGAAACAGACAAATTGCATATTCATCAAAATCAATATCATATTTTTTCTTAGCTTCATTAATATTGGGAAGATTTTTTGAATACATTAGATCTATATCAGGTGATCCTATAATAAAAATTGAATTTTTATTTTCTCCCATTTGGATTAATCTATCTTTAGCCTTTTGATTAGATACAAAGTGAATATGAGAGAGTTTAGAAACAGAATGTCTAATTAATTCATCAATTGTACCAGAAATTTCACCACCCTCAACATGGGCTACCAAAATATTTTTAAATGATCCTACTATAGCACACGCTAGAGGCTCTGGTCTATCTCCATGAACAACAATTAAATCAGGTTTAATTTTATCAACATATATGGAAAAACCTTCAATTGTTTTTGATACAGTTAAATCCATAGTTGATTCATCAGTATTGTTAAAAAATCTATAGAAATTAACATCTTTAATTCTCTGAACATCTAGATATGTATTACCATATTTTGGATCGTTATGCATACCGGTTATAAATATATATACCTCAAAACTTTTAGAAGTTTCAACTATTAGCGATTTTAACTTACCCCAGTCAGCTCGGGTACCTGTTACAAAAATTATTCTTTTACTCAAAATCAGTCCAATTTAGATGTTTGTCTTTTTTAATATTTTTTAAAGCTTTTTTTCCAATTATACTGTTGTAAAACTCTGCCTTAATTTCACCAGTTCCTGGTCTTTTAACCCATATTTTATTTGAGTCCAAAATTTCACCTTTTTTTATTTCCTTTATTGAAACAACCGTTGCAAAAGC
>MDSV01210718.1_pt1 | contig 12454 bp, 5 predicted proteins | sample 810851 | NCBI WGS metagenome assembly MDSV01 (sample SAMN05326640, study PRJNA326480) | marine metagenome | isolation source: seawater | place: Atlantic Ocean: North East | collected 2012
AGTGTATGAATTAAATTTAAATAATACACCTATTGTATATGTATTAAAAAGCAGAGGGCTTTATTGGTTTGATGAAGAGCTTGGTTATGAAAGAGAAATGAAATATTGTGAAAATCAAAAAACAATATTTCTTGATGAAATGAAAGGGCCAGAAAGATTAAGTCATATTTTATTTAGAGATGGACAATTATTTGTCCCTAAAGAAAAGCAAACATTACAAAAATTTTTAGATTTACACCCTTGGAATGGGACAAAATTTAAAGAATATAATCCTGTAGTGATTGCAGAAAATGATATGCAATATCTTGAAGCTGAAATTCAAGCATTAAATACAGCGCAATCGCTTGATGTTGATAGATTGGAAGCTATATTAAGATCAGAATACGGAAATAAGGTATCTGACATGAGTTCTAAGGAGATTAAAAGAGATGGGTTACTATTTGCTAGGCAAAACCCTTATTTGTTCTTAGAATTAGCGAATGATGAAAACATAAATATTAGAAATGTTGGAATTAAAGCTACTGAAATGGGTATTATAAAACTATCAAATGACCAAAGAACATTTATGTGGGGTACAAATGATAGAAAACTTATGACAGTTCCATTTGATGAAAATCCATATTCTGCTTTAGCACAATACTTTAAAACCGATGAAGGTGTAGAAGTATATCAAACTATTGAAAAGAAACTAAAGTAAACAAAATGTAGGTAAGGCCTGCTTTTGTGGGCCTTAACCTATAATAAAAAAATAATGGCAGTAAACGTAAACACAGTATACCAAAGAGTATTAGCTATAACAAATAAAGAACAACGAGGGTATTTAACGCCTCAGGAATTTAATACATTTGCAAATCAAGCGCAGTTAGATATATTTGAACAATACTTTTATGATTTAAACCAATTTGGCAGAGTACCTGGAAATCAAACTGAGTATGCTGACATGGCCGAAATACTAGAAGAAAAAATAAGTATATTTGAAAAAACTGGTGTAACAGTAACAAACGGTACAACTTTACCTGCTGATTTATATAGATTAGGCTCTGTACTAAACAACTGCCCTAGTTGTAGAGAAATAGAACAAATAACTCAAAAAGAATGGCTATATATTAGAAGATCCCCTATAGCTAAACCTACAAATGATTTCCCTGTTTATATAAGAGACAATGCTGGCATAAAGGTTTACGGAACCAATAATACTCAGATAACATCTGGTATATTTGCAAATTATGTAAAAGTTCCATCAACAGTATCATGGGCAGCCAACACTGGAACAGGACTATATAACTCAGCTAATTCTGTAAATTTTGAGCTTCATGAATCAGAAGAAACTGAATTAGTTGTAAAAATACTAGCATTAGCTGGTATGGCATTAAAAGATAACTCTGTATATGCAATGGCTAGCGGAGAAGACACTAAAAATACTCAACAAGAAAAAGCATAACAAATGGGATTTATAAATCAAACACAATATCAATATTATAATACAGGACAAAAGTTTACAGCAACAGCAAATCAAACTGAGTTCTTATTAACATTAGACCCGCTTCCAGCAGGAGAATCAAAATTTGATGTTTTTATAAATAGCGTTGAAGTTGATGATAATTTATACACATACACCTCATCTGGTAGTAATGCTGGTAAAGTAATATTTTCTGCAGGAAGAACTGCTGGTGATATTATTGAAGTTATACTTTCTAATCCTATTATTGCTGGTAATTATAGATATATATCTTTAAATGATATAGTAAGCAACTTTATGGTTTCTTATGTTGGAAAAGATAAAATAATACCCAGAATCAAAAGAACTGATGTATTATTTCATGCTAAAAGAGGTATTCAGGAGTTTAGTTATGATATATCTAAAATTGAAAAAATACAAGAAATTGAAGTTCCTAATAGTTTATCTATGGTTATGCCGCAGGACTATGTAGATTATGTACAAATTTCTAGAATAGATGAGGTTGGCTTTGAACATAATTTATATCCAGCTAGACACACGTCAATTCCGTCAGAATCAATTGCCCAAGCAGGTGATCATTCATATTTATTTGACGATGACGACAGTCTTTTAAAACAAACGCCTACAACTCAAACAAGATTTAAAGCGGCTTCTTCAACAACAACAGATGATCATTTAGATAATATAAACACAGCTAATGAAAGACATAATGAGTTTGGCAAAAGATTTGGTATAAACCCAGAGCTTGCTAATAAAAATGGAACTTTTATAATTGACGAAATAAATGGAAAAATTCATTTTAGTTCTAATTTAGTTGATAAAGTTATAACTTTAAAATATATATCTGATGGATTAGGTACTGACGCTGAAATGAAAGTACATAAATTAGCAGAAGAAGCAATATATAAGCACATTGTTTATTCAGTTGTTAGTTCAAGAATAAACTTTCCAGAATATGTTGTAGCAAGATATAAAAGGGATAGATTTGCGGCAATGAGAACAGCTAAATTACGATTAGCCAATCTTAATCCACGCGAACTTGCACAAGTAATGAGAAATAAATCCAAAGTAATAAAACACTAAAGTATGCCAGAAATTAAAAATGCTTTTATTAAAGGTAAAATGAATACAGACCTTGATGAAAGATTAATTCCTAATGGTGAATATAGAGACGCATTAAATGTTGATGTTGATTTTTCTGAAGGGAGCAGTGTAGGTGCTTTAAAAAATATATTAGGCACTACACAACGAGACTCTATAACCTTATCTTCAGCTAGATGCATTGGTAGCGTTAAAGATACTGAAAACAGTAAAATATATTGGTTTATAACATCTTCAGCAAAAGATTTAATAACTGAATGGAATTATGCTTCAAATACTTATGATACAATAATAGTTGATAGCGGAAGTGTATTAAATTTTAACGCTTCTAATTTAATAACGGGGGCAAATGTTATTGATGGTATATTATTTTTTACAGATAATTTAAATGAACCTAGGCAAGTTGATATTGAATATTGGAGAGGGCAAACTTCTGGGTCAGCGGGAACCAGCTCAGGTTTAAGCGCAGAAAGAATTACTGTTATTAGAAAATCTCCATTAGCGGCACCAACATTAGAAATGAGTAGCTCATCAAGAGGTGGCAATGGTACAGCGGGTAACACAGCTATATTTATGGACGCTAATTTAAGTACTGAGACCACTAATGCGGGAACTTTAGGAACGCCTAGAGATTCTGGGTATCAAATTTCCTCATCTCAATCAGGAGTTAGTAAGTTTAAAGTAGCTGGAGGGACAGCAACTAATCCTAATTATCAACCTAATGATGTTATTATATTAACGCATAAATTTACAGAATCTGATGATACTGTAAAAACAATTAAAGTTAGAATAAAACTAGCAGGTAATTATACACAGGGAAGTGGATCAAGTGTGGGTGCTTTTTCAAATGCTGAAATATTGACTATATCTGAACAAGTTCCTAGAGAAGCTGCTTTATGGACATGCATACTAGAAGAGGACGAGCCTCTATTTAAAGAAAAGTTTCCTAGATTTGCTTATAGATATAAATATAATAATGGGCAATACTCGTGTTTTTCCCCATTTACAAATGCAGCATTTTTACCAGATCCAACAGTAGGCGCTGGCACTGGTGTAGAATATGATGCAAAATCTGGTGCTAATTTAGCAATGGTTAATAGCATAAGGCTATTAAAATTAAAAAATTTAAATCACAATACTCATGCTGACGTTGAAGAAATAGATATACTTTATAAAGACTCCGTAAGCACAAATTGTTATTTAGTTGACACTATTAAAAGAGATTCTAGCAATGCTTTTCCAAGTCCTTTGGAATTTGAAGTAAAAGATGATCAAATATTTAAAACTTTACCATCAAATCAATTACTAAGATTGTTTGATAGTGTGCCTAGAAAAGCTAAAGCACAAGAAATTACAGCAAATAGATTAATATATGGTAATTATACTGAAAACTTTAATTTAAAAGATTCTAATAATCATAACATAGAGCCAGTATTTTCAGTAGGCGTACATAATAGATATAATCCAACTGATTCTGGATATGCTGATAATAGAAAACAAAGACAATCAATAAAATCAAAAAGAAAATACCAGTTTGGTGTGGTATACATGGACGAGTATGGCAGGCAAACCCCTGTATTGACAAGTAAAACAGGCGTTGTAAAAGTTGGGCAAGAAGGAGCTTCATTTTTAAGTAGATTTAAGGCAGCAATAACTTCTAACCCACCAGCCTTTGCAAAAACTTATAAATATTTTATAAAAGAAATATCAAAAACAACTCATAACTTTATTGGAGATAGTTTTTATAAAGACAAAGAAGGTTTTTTATATATTGCAGTTCCATCAGCTGATATTAATAAAGTTGATGTTGACGACACTATAGTTATTAAAAAGAAAAGAGGAAATGATATTTCAAATATTACAGAAGAATTTAAAGTATTAGATAAATATACAACCCCACCACCATTTTTAGCTAAACCTTTGAAAGAAACATATGTGCCGGATATATTTGTTTTTAGTAAAAACTTTGAACAAGATAAAGACCAGCACCTTTTAAAACCTGGTTCTACCCCTGTTCCAGGAAGAAATAGAATAACTATTAGTGCGATGTTTAAGTTTCAAGACACCAATATTCAAACTGGTAGTGAAATAGAATCGGATACGGCAGACGGGGGTAGTGTTCAGGCTTATTCAAAATTAAATCCAGGCGCCAAGGTAAAATTTGTAACAGGATCTGGTGAAACGGATGTATATACTATTGCAAATAAAGAACTAGACTTAGCAGATGATAATGATTTTGAATTACATTTTACTCAAGAATTTGGAGATGATGTAAAAATTCTTTATGATGATTATAATAGAGACAAACTAGTAAACACCGGTAGTGGTGCCGACATAACATACGGGGCAACACTTGTTGGGGGAGACCATACAGAAGATGGCGATGAAGGTACTTATGCGGGAGGTGTTAAAATGGTTGTAGTAGAGTATGTAGATGAAAGTGGTAAAGAAGAATACCAAGGAAAATTTTTTATAAAAATAAAAAATAGCACTAATTTATTATCAGAATTAAAAGGAGATGATGATATAAATAACTTACAGGTACTAAGTACAATATCTTTGGATGGAGACCAGGCTGATAATGATCCAAGGCAATTTCATATGTACGGTGGTGGCAAAGCTAATACTGATTCATCTGTAACAAGATTAGGTGTTACTGGGGTATTAAGCCCAACTGCTGGTGGTTTTGATGGGAGTCAAAATCATTTAGTATCAGGTCAATCAGGATATGGGGCAGGCCAATCTTATAATCCTTCAGTTGGATTTATTAATAATACAGAGTTAGATAAGGGTTATCATTTTTGTATAAGGACTGATGGGAAATTTTCAAAAAGAGCATCAAAATTTGCTACATTACCACTTGTAACAGGTTTGGAAAAAGCCCCTTCAAATAAAAATAATTATAATAGCGATACAGATGTATACTTAAGATTTGACAGATCTAGGGCCCAAGTTATTGCTGGCCAAGCCGCAGATAATAATTTATATAAAATAGAAAGGGTATATAAATATCTTGAAAGAGGTGGCGGGGGTAATTTTAATGACGGTGATGCTGTTTATTTAATAAAATTAGATAAACAATTAGCACAAAATTTAATTTTTAATGGCGCTAAAGAGTCTTCAAGCACTAATAATATAATGCAAATATCAGTGCTTGAGTTTAAAGAAAAAGAAAATTTAGTAGGTGTACCTGAACCGCCTATATTTGAAGTATTACCAAAAGATGATACAGATATTGATATATATTATGAAACTCAAGAAGTTTTTATAATATCATCTGACGGAACAAATAATCATGGTAATGTTAATACATTATCTTATTATAATTGTTTTGCTTTTGACAATGGTGTAGAGTCTTTAGCAATTAGAGATAATTTTAATTCAGCAGCTCTTGGAAAAGGCGTGAGAGTTTCAACTGTATTTGAAGATAAACCATATATTGAAGAAACTTTAAAAAATAATTTAATATTTTCTCAAATATACAATGGAAAGAACGCTTTAAATAGACTTAATCAATTTATAATTGCAGAAGATATTACAAAAGAATTAAACCCTGATTATGGAAGTATACAATTATTACATACTAGATATAATGATATAATTGCGTATTGTGAAAATAAAGTTGTAAAAATAATGACTAATAAAGATGCTTTATTCAATGCTGATGGTAATGTTAATGTAACATCAAATAAAGCTGTATTGGGGCAGGCTATGCCTTATAATTCAAATTATGGAATTGGTACAAATCCAGAATCTTTTGATGATTTTTTATTTAGAAGTTATTTTGTGGACGCTAAAAGCGGTGCAGTTGTAAGACATTCAATGGACGGCATGGAGGCAATATCCGACTATGGTATGAAAGATTACTTTAGAGATAATTTAAATTTACAATCGGGATATATATATGGCTCTTATGATGTTGTTAAATCACAATATAATCTTTCTTTGCCTACAGGTGTTAATACTACACTTTCGTTTTCAGAGTCAATTAATGGGTGGTGTAGTAGAAAATCTTATATAAATGAAGGCGGTGTTAGTATGCATAATAAGTATTTTACATTTAAAAGTGGTCATATTCATGAGCATCATGTTGGCACTAGAAATACATTTTATGGAACAGCAACTCCACCATTTGTAGAGTTTATATTTAATGAAGCTCCTGCTAACATGAAAAACTTCAGGACTTTAAATTACGAGGGAGATAGTGGTTGGACTTGTTCTAGTATAGTTACAGACCAACAAGATGGAGCTATAGATTCATTTGTAAATAAAGAAAATAAATATTTTAACTACATAAGAGGTGTCGCAGAAACAGCCGCTACAATTGATTTAAAAGCACTAAATGTACAAGGCATAGGCGATTGGGGCAGTAATACTAGTGCTGGCACAAATTTAAGAAAATATGTTTTTGCAAATGCAGTTCCTAAAGATTTACAAATAGGAGACGATTTATACTATGTCCATCCTAGCACAGGGGCTAATACTAGAATAGGACCTGTAACAGCAATTACATCAACTGAAGTTACCGCAAATTTCTCAACAACAGCTTCCCCGCCATCTTATCCAACTTATTTTATATTTTATGTAAAAAATGCAAAATGGAATACAAGTGGGCTGTTAGGTTATTTTGCGACAGTTAAAATGCAAAACTCTTCTACAGACTCTAAAGAGATTTATTCAGTAGGAAGCGAAGTTAGTATAAGTAGTTAATACGTAATAATAAATATATAAAAAAATAAATAATATGACACAGTTTTCTAGTCAAGTAGATCAAACAGGATTTGGCGTAGGATATAACGCAAATAACTTGCAGGCTAACACTGGTGGAGTAACATCTAGTGGTGTAGGCGCAGGTATAGGGCAAGGTATTGCAACCGCTACAGGTATGGTGTTGGATTCACTTAATCCATTAGCTGGTGCCGCAAAGGCTGTTGGCGGAGCTGTAAAGGCAGTTGGTAGCTTATTTGGTGGTGGTAAAAGAAGAAGAGAACAAAGACAAGCGCAACAAGAATTAGCTGGAAGAAAAGCAAATTACGAAAGCATAGATACTTCGAACCCATATAAAAATATAACAAACCCTTATTCTAATTTAAGTGTTAATACACAGGCGGCAGATTTTGCAGCACAACAAACTGCGCAGGGCTCTGCAAATATAATGAATAATTTAGCTGCTGCTGCTGGAGGTGGTGGTATTGCTGCATTAGCGCAATCATTAGCTAATTCTCAAGCACAGGCTGCTCAACAGGCCTCTGCGAGTATTGGTGCACAAGAACAAAGAAATGCAATGTTAGGGGCTCAGGGGGAAAGACAAAGGCAAATGTCTGTTGCTGCTGGTGAAAGACAAACACAAAAACTGGAATTTGAAAAACAAGGCACATTACTAGGTATGGCTCAACAAAGAAAAGCAGCCGCGGATCAAGCTAGAAAAGATGCAACTGACGCTTTAGTTAGTGGTATTACTGATATAGGTATGGGCGCAGCAATGGGTGGCTTAGGTGGAAAAGGGGCTGTTGGAACAGCGGACGCCACAGGTGGTTTAGGAATATTTAAATAAAAAACATGGCAAATAAATTATTAATATTAGGAGCTGCAATGGCCCACAAAAATAAAAGCTACAATCTTAGTAGATCAATTGTTCCCGCGGTAGACGCTAGCGTAAAAAATATTGTAGATATGGTAAAAGTTAACCAAAAAAGAATAGGTGACGCTAGCCTTCTTACACAACAATATTTAGACCAACTTCCAGAAAATCCTGAAATAGATTTATTAGATGAGAACATGGCTGCAGATTTTACTAATAGCCTAAATGCAAGCAGAAATAAAATTGGTGAATTAAATATGGCTAGATATGTTAATCCTTATAAGTACAGCCCTGGGTCGGAGGCGTATACAAATTTAATGAGCGACCTTAAAAAAGAAGAAAAAAATTTAAAAAGTTTATTAAAAGACGCTACAACTGTACAAACAGCAAAAGCCAATTGGATTAAAGAACATGCAAATATTTCGCCAACATGGAAATTATTTAATGCCGATAAGTACGAGGCTTTAAGTAAAATTTTAAATTCTGAAAACCCTCAAGGTGTAGGTAGCAGAAATGAAAAAGGTGAATATATTTTAACGGCAGATGTTAATGGCAAAAAAGTTAGCGTTAAAGTTGACGAATTAGATGATTGGGAACAATACCCCCAGCGTGAATTGAATAAAATAAACGAATTTTATACAATAGCAACCACTAAAGGGCAGCAAGGTCAAGATTTAACCGCGGCAGATAAAGGGGTTATAAGAAATTATTTAAATGGATATTTAGGTGAAAATGAAAATGCATTATTTTCTCTTATGTTTGATGATTTACCTATGGGTAATAATGAAAACAAAATGGCTTTATTTACAGACAAAGAATTTAATACTATGTTTGATATAAATAAAGACGGTAAAGTAGAGGGCAATGAGCTTTTAAGTTATGATTTTGCTGACATGAAAGAAAAAGTTGTAAATAGGCTTACAGAAAAAATTGTGGAAGAAAATACAACGGCTAAAACAGCAACACAAAATGCTAATATTCCTGTTGAATTTACTAGTTTAGAAACTGCTATAACAGAATTAGCAAGCGTAAAAAATAAATCAGCTGATGAAATTTTAGAATTTATTAGAACTAGCAGTATTTTTGCAGGAGCAATTGGGCCTGTAAACACGTCGGCAGGTAAATTTATACTTACTCCTCCTAATGTTAGTACTGCGGACGCTTTTAATCAAAAGTCTTATAGTATTAAAACTCAAATAGATCAATTTAAAGAAGGCAATATGATTCCTTTGCTTAGAATATTAGCTCAAAGAACAGGTATTGGGGACAGTGATGCATTATCTGTAAATTTAAATAAATTAAATGAAGCTATTCAAAAAGCAATGGCTGATAGTATTAAAGGAGAAATATAATATGTCAAATATAAATGATATTTTAGTAAGAGCGTTATATGAAAAATATGCGCCTGAAAAAGATGTTAATACACAAATAAATTTTGTAAATCAAAATTATGATTCACAGGATAAATTTGTAGAAGATTTTTATAAAAATTATAATATTGAATTAACAGATGATATTAAAAGATTTATAAAAATTAACTTTGGGGGGTTTGACATAACAGCAGACCCCACAATTGATTTAGATGAATCTGGTTTAGAGCTAGAGCCGGAAACTGCTGAATGGATTTCTCAGGGGGGTTTAAGTAAAAGCCAATGGAAAGTTATAGATAGAAAATTTGGAACTAATGAAAATCCTAATTTTGATTATTTATCACTACCTGTTTATGAGCTTTCCCCAATAGGTGAAAATATTTTTGAAAAAGGAATGAATATTGGAACAAATAACCAGAAAGTTGTTGCAACTGATACATTACAGGCATATGAAGATTTAAAACTTACGGATGACGAAATAAAATATCAAATCCAAAAACAAAAAGATATTTTAATTGACCCTTATTCTGAAAAAGCACAAGAATATTTTGAGCTAGCTGGGGTTGATAAAAACGAAGAGGCTGACGCTATTAACGAATGGAAATTAAATAATTTAGGCAATGACCCTGTAAGGGGTAATGTTATATTAGAAAAAGAAGCTAAAAAACGCGTATTAATGAACTTTAAAAGCATGTATGCTAATAACTTGGTTGAGGGTAAATTAAACACGTATTTTTTAGGTAATGAAGAATTTTTTTCATCAGGGTTTGAACAAAGCATGAAATATAAAGGCGAAGATCAAACTCGTAAAGATATGACATTTGATTTAATTAGCCAAAGCCTTGGTAACCCGCCATTTATTTTTACTGAGAAATATGGTATTAAAAAAGGTGATGAAAGAAAAATGCTTTCAGAGAAATCTATTATAAAATTAGACATTAAAGAATTTACAGATTTTTCTAAAAAATATAAGGATGCTTTTGAAAATAATGAAAAATTAGGGCAAACAATTTTAAATTACCAGAAAAAAACACAAGAAGAAGGTTTTGAGTTTGATCCAATTGAATATGATAAAGTAACAAAAGATTTAGCTGTATACAATGCTAATAATAAGTATTTAGCTGGAATTGGTTCTAGGCTACAATTAGCTGCAAAAGATATGCGGATAGCGGACGTAGCAGGAAAAATGTTAGGAAAAGATTATGATTTACTTAAAAAGAATCTTGCAACTATTGGTTTAGGGTTTGGAGGATTTGGAATGGGCGGACTAAGAGTATTATCTGGCGCAGCAAATTTACTTCCTGGTATAGATTTTTCAGAAGCTATGGATAATCTTTCATTGGAATGGGATAATTATCATGCTGATGTTAAAAACTCTTATGCCCCAGATATTTCATTCGAAGATAAAGGCGAAAACTTTGGGCAATGGTTTGCGCAAGAAGTTTCAACACAAATTCCAGTTTTTACATTAATGATAGCATCAGGTGGACTTGCTGGCTTAGGCTTTAGAGGTCTTGCAGCAAGAGGTATAATTGGTAAAAAAGTGTTAAAAGGCTCTACAAATATTTTTGGTAAAAGTTTTACTAATATGGGATTAGTTCAGGCCACGGGGTCTGGTATGGGTATAGGTGTTGCTTCTGGTGGAGAACAATATAATAGAATGACTGTAGCAGAAATGCGTGATCCATTTTTAGAAACATCAGATGCGGAAAAATTATTAATATCTGCTGGATATGGTGCTGCTGAGGGTGCATTTGGTACAGCCCCTTCATATTTCTTTTTAAGAAATACTTATAAATCATTAATTAAAGCTGGTGGCAAAAGAGAATTAAGCTATAAATTGGGTATGAAACAGTTCTTTAAAGAATATATTGCAACACCTATGCTGGCAGAATCTGTAAGTGAAGGATTAACTACAGTTACTCAAAATATCTTATTAGATAGACCTTTAATGGAAAACGTGGACCATGCGGCGTTTTCTGGTGCAATGTTTAGTTTTATTATGAATGCATCACCGGCTATAGGCGGAAGAATAATGGCTGATTTTTCTACAATAGAACAATATAAAGCATTTAAAAAAATAAATGCAGAAATTAATGCAATTACAAAAACTTTAAATAGAACAACAAAAAATAAAGATTTAATTAAGCAATTAGAAGATCAATTATACGGTGCAGAATATTTTGGATTAGATGATAGTGGCAAAAAAGTTAAGAAAAGAAGCAAAGGGCTACTTCAAGAAAGAGTTGAAATGATGAATGACCTTCAAAATAATATCCAACAAAATGTTGACGATAGAACTTTTAGGAGACATATGGAGGCTCAAACAAGAAAGCATGAAATCCAGGCTGAAATGCAAAAAATAGTTGACAAAGAAGGGGAAATTTTCATGAGTTCTGTAAGTAGAAAAAGAATGGAAAAGCTTAATAAAGAATTAGCAAGAGTACAGGCTGGTATTGACCTATTCCAAGCGCAAGGAGAATTTGGTAATGAATTTAATCTTTTACAATCTACAGACCCTGATATTCATGGAGCATACGAAAATAAAGCTAAAAAACAATTACGACTTGACGGTATCAAAGACCCATCACCCTCTCAAGTTTTTGATGTAGCATCAAACCTTTATTTTGAAGAAACATTTGACGCAAACATAGAAAAGCTCGCTGCTAATAAAATATATAAACAACAGCAAAAAACAAATAATATTAAGAAATTAATGGTTTTTCAAAATAACGAAGAGGCTGTTCAATATTTAAATGAAAACCATAAAGAAGAGGCTAATAAAAAGAACCGATCTGGGTATGTGTTTAAAAATGGTAGATTTATTAAGAAAACAGGTAGCGTAATTGATAAAATTAAAAATGGTGATTTAAATGGATTTTACATTGCTTCATCAGGGGTGCAAATGGTAATGAGACAAAATGCTTTATTAAATCAAAAGCG
>MDSV01100919.1_pt1 | contig 12453 bp, 9 predicted proteins | sample 810851 | NCBI WGS metagenome assembly MDSV01 (sample SAMN05326640, study PRJNA326480) | marine metagenome | isolation source: seawater | place: Atlantic Ocean: North East | collected 2012
AATTATTAGAATTTTTAATAAATTCTGATAAAATTTATAAATGAAATTTCATTTATTATATTTAATTATAGTCCTTATTATTTTAACTACTTCTTGCACAAAAGAAAAAGCAAAAATATCAATCATAGAAGAGGAAAGTTTGGAAAAGCAAATGATAAATGCCTACAATGATGGATTAATAGAATTAGAGGCAGGGGACCCCATATATGCTGCAAAGAAATTTAATGAAGCTGAATTACTATATCCCCAATCAATTTGGGCGCCAAGAGCTGCTTTGATGGCTTCTTATTCTTATTTTTCTTATTTTTATTATAGTGATGCTATTCTTGAATTAGAAAAATTTCTAGATAAATATAAAAATCACCCTAGAAGAGATTATGCTTATTATTTATTAGCACTTTGTCATTATGATCAAATAATAGATGAAACAAAAGATTTAAATGAAATTCTTAAGGCAAAAAATTATTTTGAAATTATTATAAAGCAATATCCTAGTACTGATTTTGCATTAGACTCAGAATATAAATTAGAGTTAATTAAAGAAATTTTGGCATCTAAAGAGATGTATTTAGCAAGATATTATCTTGAAAAGGAAAAATGGATACCAGCGATAAATAGATTTAAAAAAGTTGTAGAGGAATATGATTCAACAATTTTTATAGAAGAGTCTTTGCATAGATTGGTAGAATTGCATTACAAAATAGGATTAATTGAAGAGTCAAAAAAATATGCTTCTTTATTAGGATATAATTATCAATCAAGTCAGTGGTATGAAAAAACTTATAAGATTTTAAATAAAGACTACGTCAAGATTTCAAAAAAAAATAATAAAAGTAAAGAGAAATCAATAATTAATAAATTCAAAGATTTACTTAAATAAATATGTTTTATGAATAAAAATATAAAACAAGATTATATTAAAAAAATAAATGAATTTAAAAATCATAATAAGTTTTATTATGAAGATAGCTCACCAGCAATTTCTGACAAAGAATATGATAAATTAAAAAAAGAAATTTTGGATTTAGAAAAAAACCATATTTTTTTAAAAAGTAAATTTTCTCCATCACAAATAGTAGGCTTTAAGCCATCAAAAAATTTTCTTAAATTTAGACATCGGGAAAAAATGTTATCTTTATCAAATGCATTTAATGAAAAAGATTTAGTAAATTTTGAAAAAAAAATAGTAAATTTTTTAAATGAAAAGATTTATTTAGATTATAGTGTCGAACCAAAAATTGATGGAATATCTGCTTCCCTTACTTATAAAAATGGTATTTTGATTTATGGCGTATCGAGAGGTGATGGAAATGAAGGTGAAATAATTACAGACAATTTAAAAACTATTAAAGATATTCCTCATAAAGTTGAAAATAGTAGCTTTCCCAAAGAAATAGAAATTAGAGGAGAAGTTTTTATAAATAAAAGTGATTTTGAAAAAATTAAAGGTGAATTTGCAAATCCAAGAAATGCTGCATCTGGTTCATTAAGGCAGAAAAATCCAAAAGAAACCAGTAAAATTCCATTAAACTTTATAGCTTATACGTTTGGTTATTTTGAAGATAATAATTTTATATTACAATCAGATTTTTTGAACGCATTAGAGTTATGGGGTTTTAAAACAAGTGAACATAATAAAACAGTTAAAGATATTGCTGGATTGTTAAAACTTCACAAAAAATTCGAAAAAGAAAGATTTAAATTAGAATATGATGTAGATGGTTTAGTTTATAAAGTTAATGATCTTCAATTACAAAAAAGACTAGGTTTTACTTCCAATGCGCCTAGATGGGCTATTGCTCATAAATTTTCTGCTGATTTTTCTTATTCAAAGGTATTAGATATAGACATACAAATCGGCAGAACAGGAGCATTAACGCCAGTTGCAAAAGTAAGAGCGGTAAATATTGGTGGAGTAGTTGTTTCCAACGCAACATTACATAATGAAGATGAAATACATAGAAAAGATATTAGAATCGGAGATACTGTAAAAATAGAAAGAGCAGGAGATGTAATTCCTCATGTATTAGAAGTTGATTTTAAGAAAAGAAAAAATTTTTTAAAAAAATTTGTTTTTCCTAAAAATTGTCCTTCATGTGGTTCAAAAATAGAAAAAGAATTCAATAAAATTACAAAAAAATTTGATGCTGTAAGAAGATGCAGCAGTCAAGGATTTGAATGTGAAAAAATTGCTATTGAAAAAATTAAACACTTTATTTCTAAAGAAGCTTTAAATATTGATGGTTTAGGAAAAAAAGTAATAGAAAAATTTTGGGATTTAAAAATAATTAGATCACCAGAAGATATTTTTAGGCTAGATTATGACAAAATATCAAATTTAGATGGTTGGGGAAAACAATCTGTATCTAACTTAAAATATTCGATCGAACAATCAAGAGAAGTGACATTGGATCGATTTATTTTTTCTATTGGAATAAGACATATTGGTATTGAAAATGCTAAATTGATAGCCGATCATTCAAAAACAATAGAAAATTTCTTAACTATAATAAATAATAAAAATATAAATCAGCTTTTAAACATTGATGGAATAGGTGAGACACAAATTCAATCTATAGAAAAATTCACTAAAAATAAAACAAATATAAAAATTATAAATAATCTACATAAAGTTTTGTCTATTATAAAATTAGAATTAAATAAGCAAGGGAAATTGAAAGATAAAACATTTATGTTTACGGGAAAGTTAAAAAATATCAGCAGAGCTGAAGCCAAAAGTTTAGTTGAAAAAAATTCTGGCAATATAGTTAGCAGTGTTAATAAAAAATTAAATTTTTTGATATTAGGAAATAAACCAACAAACAAAAAAGTGGAAAAAGCAAAAAAAATAGGTGTAAAAATTTTAAATCAAGAAGAATGGACCAAAATCTTAAATTAATTTTGCCAACCATTTTTTTTGTTTAGCATTTAAAAATGGAGAAATTTTGGAGTATGTTTTTAAATGATAGTCAAATAAATAGTTCTTTTCACTTTTAGTTAATATATCTTTATCAATTAAATCTTTATCAATTGGAGCATAAGTAAGATTTTCAAAGCACAGGCTTTTACTAATTTTTTTTACAAAAACTAAATTTTCAATTCTAATACCAAATCTGTTTTCTAAGTAATAACCTGGTTCATTGCTTAAAATCATTCCTTCTTCTAAGTTGATGTAGTTATTTTTTGATATACTTTGAGGCCCTTCATGTACATTTAGAAAAAAGCCAACACCATGACCTGTTCCATGTTTATAATTTAAACCAATATTTTTTAAACTTTGTCTTGCTCTTTTATCAATATTATGACCTACTTGATCATATTCTATCTTATTTAGTGCTACTGCAATATGGCCCTTCAGAACCCTGGTAAACAGACCTTTAATATATTTTGTAACTTTGGAGAAACAAATTGTTCTAGTTACATCAGTCGTTCCCCATTTATATTGTCCACCAGAATCTATTAATAACAAATCTTTTATATTCAATTTTCTATTAGATTGCTTGCTAGATCTATAATGAATAATCGCTCCGTTCGGACCAGAACCTGCAATTGTATCAAAACTTGGATATAAATAATTTTTATTTTGCTTTCTATAATTTTCTAATTTTTTTTCTACTTGTTTTTCAGTTAAATTTAATTTTTTTTTATTTTTTATCCAATATAAAAATTTTGTTAGAGCGACGCCATCCTCAATATGTGCTTTCTTCATATGTTTAATCTCAATTTTATTTTTAATTGATTTTAAATAATAAATAGGATCTGTTTTTTCTTTAATAACAAAGTTTGATCTAATAATCTCCTCATTAAATATAGAGCATGTTAATTTATCTACACAAAAATTTCCAGATTTTATGGATCTTATAATTTCAAATAATTTGTCTTCTTCATAAAAAAATACTTTTTGATGAATAAATTTATTTTTAATTTTAGATATTTTTTTTAAATTAGAAAAAAAATAAATTTTTTTATCTTTTGTTAAAATTACGTTGCAGTTAGCAACAGGAGAATTTGGCAGATCTTTTCCTCTAATATTCATTAACCAACATACATTTTCTCCAGCACTTACAAAAAGATAATCAATTTTTTTTTTAATTAATATTTTTATTACTTTATTAATTTTTGATTTACAGCTTTCCCCAGTTATTTTTTGATCTAATTTATAAAATTTTTCATTATTTAAATTTTTATTTATTTTTTTAATAAATAAATCTCCATTAATTGGTACTAAATTACAAGTATCGTGGAAATAGTTTTTTAATGAATTGTAAGTAAATAGTTTTGGGTCAAAACCAATATTTAATTTTTTTTTAAAAGATTTAAAAATATTTTTTGGCCAAACTAATGGAATTTCAAAAATATTAAAATTTTTTCCAGCTTGCTTCTTTGCCTGAATTGTATACCTGCCATCAACAAAAAGATAATTTTTTTTTTTTAATATTATGGCAAAACCTGCGGAACCATTAAAATTAGAAACTAATTCAAGATTATTAAAATTGGAATATTCAGTAAAAAATTTATCATTTTTAGGAACTATATATCCATCCAAATCTTTTTTATTTATCAATTTTTTTATTTTATTTATCATTTAATTTTTTTTGATACCTAACCCAACCTGGGCTTCTAGTTTCTTCCCCAAATTCAATATCTTGATTGAAATCAAAATCTTCAGTGTTTTCTTCAATAAAATTATTACTCTTTTTAATATATTCCTCGGGTAACTCATCTACAAACCTTGACGCCATACTATCTATCCAATCACCTTGGTAAAATCTATTCATCGCAAATGAAATTTTAGCCAATTTTTTTGCTCTAGTAATGCCAACGTATGCCAATCTTCGTTCTTCTTCTAATCCATTTTCTCCTTTTTCTTCAATGCTTTTTTGATGTGGAAATAAACCTTCTTCCCAGCCTGGTAAAAAAACAACATCGAACTCTAAACCTTTTGAAGAGTGCATAGTCATTAAGTTTACCTTTTCACTTTGCCAATTTTGGTCAAGTGAGGTTGCCAGAGAAACATGCTCTAAAAAACTTTCAAGATTATCAAATTCTTTCATTGCATTTAAAAGTTCTTTTATATTTTCTAGACGGTTTTCGTTTTCCAAATCTTTTTTATTTTTTAACATTTCGCTATAACCTGACTCATCTAATATAATTTGTAACAATTTATTATGATTTGTATTATTTTTTAAATCATTTCTCCATTTATTTAAAAAATTCAACAAAGAACTTAATCCAATTTTTGTTTTAGGTTTTATTTTATTTTCTTCAATTAATTTTTTAGATGCTATTTCTAGCGAACATTTATTTTTTTTAGCTTGCTCATTTATATTTTTTATAGTTGTATCACCAATAGATCTCTTGGGGACATTAATTATTCTTTCAAAAGATAAATCATCCAAAGATTGGTGAACCACTTTTAAATATGCAATACAATCTTTAATTTCTGCTCTTTCATAAAATTTAATTCCCCCAACAATCCTATAGGGAATTCCAACTTTTAAAAATCTTTCCTCAAACTCTCTAGTTTGAAAAATCGCTCTTACCAGTATGGCCATTTCATTTAAAGAATATTTTTTTTTTAAATTTTCTATGTCTGATCCAATTTCAGTTGCCTCATCTTTAACGTTTCTAAAACAAGTTAAAGTTACTTTTTCACCATCACCATGATTTGTGAATAAAGTTTTACCAACTCTATTTTGATTATTTTCAATTAAGTTTGAGGCAACATTTAAAATATTTTGAGTAGATCGATAGTTTTTTTCTAGACGTATAACTTTGGTATTTTTATACACTTTATCAAATTCTAAAAAATTTTTTATTTCAGCTCCTCTCCAACTATATATAGATTGATCATCGTCGCCAACGCAGCATATATTTTGATTATATTGAGATAAATGTTTTAACCATTCGCTTTGTATAAAATTTGTATCTTGATATTCATCTACTAAGATATATTTAAATTTTTTTGAATACAATTTTGAGATATCATTGTATTTTTCAAATATTTTAACTATATGTAAAATTAAGTCACTGAAGTCTGTGGCATTTAAATCTATCAATTTTGTTTGATAAATTTTATATATTTCTAAAAAGTTTTTTTCTAAGAGATTTTTTTTTTTTAATATTACATCACTAGGATAAAGACCTTTATTTTTCCATTTATCAATTACTGCAAGTATATATTTTGGTGAAATTTTTTTTGTATCTATATTTTCGGATTTACAAATATTTTTTATAAGTCTTTCTTGGTCAGATTGATCTATAATTGTAAAATTACTTTTTAGACCAACTGCATCAGCGTGTTTTCTTAAAAGTTTAGCACTTATAGAGTGAAATGTTCCAAGCCAAGGCAATCCTGTTGCCTCTTTCCTGAGTAGTCTTGAAACTCTTAACTGCATTTCTTTTGCAGCTTTATTTGTAAATGTGACAGCAAGTATTTGATTAGGAAAAGCCTTATGTTGCTTAATTATATGTGCAATTCTTGATGTTAGTACTTTTGTTTTTCCCGATCCTGCACCAGCTACTATTAGTAGCGGCCCCTCAATGTGTAAAGTAGCTTCTTTTTGATTATCATTTAGATTATTTAAATATTCTGAATTTAACATTTATATTTTTATAGTATAAGCCATAATAATTTTTATGAGTAAAAGAAAAAAAACCAACTCTTCAAAATTTGTTTTACCATCAATTATAATATTTTTTACAACAATTTTATTTTTATCATTACCAGTTTTATTAAATTATAACAGTATACAAAATATAATTGAAAAAAAAGTTTCTTCAGATTACAAGATTAAACTAAAAATTTTAGATGATATTTCATTTAAAATTTTTCCAAAACCTCACTATTTAATAAGAAAAGCCAATCTAGATTTGAACATTGAAAATGTAAAATCGTCAATTATTGAAGCTAACAACTTAAAAATTTTTATTCCTATAAGAAAAATCTATTCCAAATCAAATATAAAAATTAAGGGGATTGAAATAGAGAAGGCGAATATTTATTTCAAAATGGATGATGTTATAAATTTTAGAAATCATCTTTATTACAAAATAAATGAACCAATTTATATTAAAAATAGTAAATTCTTTTTTATAGATAAAAATAATAAAATTATTCTTATTTCTCCTATTAAAAAATTAAGTTATTTGATTAATAACAAAAATAATTCTAAAGAATTAAAAATTACAGGAAACATATTTGATATCAAGTATCACTCACATTGGAAGAGATCTTATAATACACCAAAAAATTCTATAAATGAAATAAAATTTAAAAATCCAAATTTAATAATTAAAAATTTATTTACATTTAATAATAATTTAAATTTTAATGGTAAAAGTTCAATTAATTTTCTAAATGAAGATATAATTTTTAATTATTCAAGAAAAGATAAAAAAATTGTTATTAATTCTCCTAATCAAAGTAAAAATCAAAAAATTAAATTAAATTCAATAATTGAACTAGATCCATTTTTTTTTGACGCAACAGTTAATTTTAATAATAAAGATATAAGTTTTTTTATTGATAACTTATTAAATATTATTTTAAACTCACAAGAAAAATATTTAGGAAATATTAATGGAAATTTAACTTTGATTATTAATAATTTAAAAAATTCAATTATTAATAATGGAAATATAAAATTATCTATTAAAGAAAAAGTAATTACATTAGAAAATACATTATTTGAGATTAAAAATATTGGAAAAATCAAATCAGATTTTAGATATTATGAAAATGAAGGAGAAATTATTTTTGCTTCAAAAAATATATTTGAAATAAATAATAAAAAAGAATTCTCAAGAAAATTCCAGCTAACTTCAAAAAATTTAAAAAATATAAACAGAATATATTTTGATCTTGAAAAAAATATTGATAATGGGGAAATATTTATTTCTGGTATATATTTGAATAGTATTGATAAAAAAAATGTTTCAGAAGAATTCTATATAATTAAAAACCTACAAGAATTGAAAAATTTAATTAGAAATATTTTATCTTAATTTGGACCAATCATTTTATTTGGATCGACGATTTTGTCGTATTCTTTTTCATTTATTAATCCAGATTTTATCGCTTCATATTTCAATTTAGTATTATTCTTTAAGGCCTTTTTTGCAATTTTTGCTGCATTATCATATCCAATCTTGGGCGCTAAAGCAGTTACTAACATCAATGAATTGTCTAAATGCTCCTTGATTTTTAATTTATTTGCTTTGATTCCTTTCACACAATACAAGTTAAAATTTTTTACACTATCAGCTAATATATCAATTGACTGCAGTATGTTATGGGCAATCAATGGTTTAAACACATTGAGTTCAAAGTGTCCGTGAGTCCCTGCTATTGAAATTCCAGTATGATTTCCAATTATCTTAACACAAACCATGGTTACAGCTTCACATTGAGTTGGATTAACTTTACCTGGCATGATTGAAGATCCAGGTTCATTCTCAGGCAATATAAGCTCACCGTAACCTGCTCTTGGTCCTGAGCCAAGAAATCTAATATCATTTGAAATTTTCATTAATGCTACCGCACAAGCATTTAAAGCTCCGGATAGACTTACTATTGCATCATGCGCCGCCAGTTCTGAGAATTTATTAGGCGCTGGTTTAAATGATATTTTACAATATTTACTTATTTCTTTAGTAATTTTTTTATCAAAATTTTTGTATGTATTCAGTCCAGTCCCAACTGCAGTTCCTCCTTGTGCTAAAAATAGAATATCTTTTGTGCTAAATTCAATTCTTTCTATACTTTTTTTTAATTGCTCGTAATATCCTGAAAACTCCTGTCCCAAAGTAAGAGGTGTTGCATCTTGCAGATGTGTTCTTCCAATTTTGACAATTTTTTTAAATTCAATTGATTTTTTTTTTAATGTACTTTCTAATAATTTTAAATTTGGCAATAACTTGCTTTTTGTTTCTGTTGCAACAGAGATATGCATTGCCGTTGGAAAAACATCGTTTGTAGACTGAGATTTGTTTACATGATCGTTAGGATGAACAGGTTTTTTGGTTCCTTTTTTTCCCTTTAGAATCTCAATAGCTCTATTTGCAATTACTTCATTAACATTCATATTGGTTTGAGTACCGGAGCCTGTTTGCCATACTTTTAGTGGAAAATTATTATCAAGTTTTCCAGAAATCACTTCGTCAGATGCCTTTATAATTGCATTACTTATTTTATTAATTATTAGTCCATCTTTTCTATGAACTATAGCAGCAGATCTTTTTATAATTGCTATTGAGCGAATTATAGAAGGATTTACAAGAATTTTTCCAATATTAAAAAACTTATTAGATCTTTCTGTAGATGCCCCCCAGTATTTGTTTGCAGGAACATTAATAGCTCCTATACTGTCATATTCTTTTCTTTTTTTCATTTATTTGAATAATTAAAGTAATTTATTTATATACTAGTTTTAACAAATCTTACAGGAGTAAAATGACCAACTTTCAAAAAGTAAAAATATTTATGCAAACATTCGGCCAAGAAGTAAAAACAAAACCATCGTTTAGCACAGAAAAAATTAACGATTTAAGATACAATTTGATAAAGGAAGAATTAGAAGAATTTAAACAAGCATTAAAAAATAATGATTTACTAGAAGTAGCTGATGCCCTAACAGATATATTATACGTTACATATGGAGCGGGGCATGCATTTGGAATAGATTTAGACAGTTGCTTCCAAGAGGTTCAAAACTCCAATATGAGCAAACTAGGAAAAGATGGAAAACCTATTTTTAATGATGTGGGAAAAGTTATGAAGGGGCCAAATTACTACAAACCTGATTTGTCGAAATTTATAAAATAACTTTATATCCAATCTGGTTTTAGAATTTTAACTTTTGCATTTCCACATTGATAGATGTTCTCAAAATTTAATTGATTATTTTGAATTTTAATTAAAGCGAAAGGATTTTTGTTTTTTATAAGCAGTTTTCCAACTTCTTTATTATCTAAAAATATTTCTTCACTATTTATATTTCCTTCAATAATCTTTATTGCGAAAAGTTTTTTACTTAATTTATTTTTAAGCTTAATTCTTGCAGTATTTTCTTGCCCAACATAGCATCCTTTTTTAAAATCTATACCATTCAATTCTTCAAAATTACACTCAATACCAAATATTTTATTTTGTAGATTAAAATTATCAATTTGAGAAATTCCAAATTTATGACTCAAATTATAATAATCTTCAACATCAGCAGTTTTAAGTTCTAATTGTTTTAAAGATAAATATAACTTTTCTAAATTAATTATTAATCTAGCGCCAAGTTTTTTTAGCCTTGGATCTAATAAAATTGGATCTTCGCGATATTTAATTGTAAAACCTTCAATGTCTTTAGAATTCTCAAAAGTTAAAAATTTTTCATAACTTATTGCCGCTACAACAAATTCATTACTTAGATTTAAAATCTCCACTTTTGATCTTAATTTGTATAAATTTAATTGCTTAAATAGTTCATCAATATTTATTTTTTCACAATCCAAAAAGTATCCCGACTTATGTTTTATTATTAAAAAATCAAATAAGTACTTTCCCTGCGGTGTGAGTAATGCTGCAAAACAACTCATATCGTTGGTTACTTTTTCGATATCATTTGTAATTAGATTTTGTAAAAATTCTTTTACATCTTCTCCATTTAAATAAAGAAGGCCTCTATCTTCAAATATATAAACATCATCTTTTTTCATAATTGATTGATCTTAATAAATAATATAATTACTTTTTTAAAAAATGTTAGATCTAATAATTAAAAATGGCACATGTTATATTGATAAAAATCTTAAAGATGTTGATATAGGTGTTCAAAGTGGCAAGATTGTAAAAATTGGAAAGCTAGATGAAGAAGCAAATCAATTAATCGATGCTACCGGGTTAACAGTTCTGCCTGGATGTATAGATACACAAACACATTTTAGAGAACCAGGTTCAACAGATACAGAGGATTTAAGTTCAGGAAGTAGAGCTGCAATAGTTGGTGGTATTACCTCGGTTTTTGAAATGCCAAATACTAATCCTGCAACTACAAACAGAGAAGAATTTAAAAAAAAATTAGCTTTAGCAAATAATAGAATGTATTGTAATCATGCATTTTACTTTGGTGCTACTCCTGATAACCAAAATCAATTAGCAAATTTAAAAAATTTAGAAGGATGCTGTGGTGTTAAATTATTCGCAGGCTCTTCAACTGGAACATTGTTAGTTCATAAAGAAGAGGACATTGAAAAAGTATTTGAAAGTACGTCTAAAATTGTTGCAGTGCATTCGGAGGATGAAGATATTTTAAATCTTAGGAAAAAATTAAGAGAAAATGGGAATGTTCATTCTCATCCAATATGGAGAAATGAAGAATGTGCAATCTCTTCTACTAGAAAAATTGTAAAAATTGCAAAAAGACTAAATAAGAAAGCACATATTTTACATATTACCACAAAACAAGAGGTAGATTTTTTATCTCAAAATAAAGGTAATATTACTTTTGAAATAACTCCCCAGCATTTAACTCTTTATGCACCAGACTGTTACGACAAACTTGGAACTTATGCGCAAATGAATCCTCCTATTAGAGACAAAAGTCATTATGACAGATTATGGTATGCTGTAAGAAATAATTATAATGACACAATCGGTTCAGATCATGCTCCACACCTAAGAGGAAATAAAGATAAAGAATACCCCAATACTCCGTCTGGAATGCCTGGTGTACAGACTTTGTTACCTGTCATGTTAAATCATGTAAATGAAGGTAAATTATCTCTCGTTCAGTTAATGAATCTTATATGTGAAAATCCAGCAAAAATTTTCGGTATTATTGATAAGGGATACATAAAGGAAGACTATGATGCAGACTTTACAATTGTTGATATGAATAAAATTATAGAGATTAAAAATGAAAAAATAGAGAGTAAGTGTGGGTGGTCACCTTTCGATGGACACAAGTTTATGGGAACTCCAGTTTATACAATCATAAATGGAGAGATTAAAATGAAAGATGGAGAAATCCTTGGTGAAGCATCAGGTAAGCCCATCAAGTTTGATAATTGATCTAATTTATTTAGTTAGAATTTTATTTTCTATTAAACTTTGAGCAATCTCCTCTAAAATTGTTGGATCATCGATCGTCGCTGGCATTTTATAATCTTCCTTATCGGCAATTTTACGAATAGTTCCTCTTAGTATTTTTCCTGATCTTGTTTTAGGCAGTCTTTTTATTACTATAACAACTTTGAAAGCAGCAACTGGACCAATCTTCTCTCTAACCATTTGAATACATTCTTTTGAAATAGTTTCATTATCTTTTTCAACACCAGATTTTAAAACTACTAAACCAATAGGCAATTGTCCCTTCAATTTATCTGCAATTCCAAGAACAGCACACTCAGCAACTGATTGATGTTCAGATAATACTTCTTCAATCGCACCTGTCGATAATC
>MDSV01245923.1_pt1 | contig 12453 bp, 11 predicted proteins | sample 810851 | NCBI WGS metagenome assembly MDSV01 (sample SAMN05326640, study PRJNA326480) | marine metagenome | isolation source: seawater | place: Atlantic Ocean: North East | collected 2012
AATCTATTTCAATTTATTTTACTGTTTATTTCCTTTTTTAGTCCAAAATCGAAAAAATTCCTCTATTAATTTTATGAATTCTAAATGTATAAAAAAAACCAAAACAGTTGATAGTCTAAGCCCCAATGAATCTTCAAAAGTCTCTAAAGTTACTCTTATCGCTGCCATTGATAAGAATAGAGTTTTGGGGAAAGACAATCAATTAATATGGTATTTACCTGAGGATCTAAAACGTTTTAAACGATTGACCAAAGGCCATGCCGTTATTATGGGAAGGAAAACTTTCGAATCCTTACCCAAGGTATTACCCAAACGTCATAATATAGTTGTGTCGCGAAACCAAAATTATTCCAAAGAAGGGGTCACCGTTTGTCAAAGTCTTGAAGCTGCCATTGAATTCGCAAAAGATGATGAACAACCATTCGTTATTGGTGGTGGACAAATTTATAAGCAAGCGATTAGAATGGCTACTTTGATTGAGTTGACTATAATTCATGCACATTTTGAAGGAGACGTGTTTTTTCCAGAAATAGATTTGAAAAAATGGTCTGTAGAAAAGGAGGAGCACATGGTTCATCCAGATTTTGACTATTCTTTTATTACTTATACTAAAATATAATTCCTTTATGAAAGCATATCTATTTCCTGGACAAGGTTCGCAATTCCCCGGTATGGGAAAAAATTTATTTGATCGGTTCAAAATGGCCAAAGAAATGTTTCAAGCTTCGAATGAGATACTGGGGTATGACCTTTCGGCCATACTTTTGGAGGGAAGCAAAGAAGACCTCCAGTTAACCAGAGTTACACAACCTGCAATTTACCTGCATTCAGTTATAACTGCAAAAGTGATAGGCAATGATTTTCAGCCTAATGCAGTAGCAGGTCATTCATTAGGAGAGTTTTCTGCCTTAACAGCAGCTGGAGCAATTGATTTTGAATCGGGATTAAAATTAGTTTCTCAAAGGGCAGAAGCCATGCAAAAAGCCTGTAACCTAAGCAAAGGAACCATGGCCGCAGTCTTGGGTTTGGAGGACCACATCGTAAAAGAAGTTTGCCAACAAACCCTAGGAGTGGTAGTTGCAGCAAATTATAATTGTCCTGGACAACTTGTCATTTCAGGGAGTATTGATGCAATAGAATCGGCTTGTAAAGATTTGAAAGCTGCTGGCGCCAGAAAGGCTTTGGTTTTATCTGTAGGCGGAGCATTCCACTCTCCTTTAATGGAACCTGCCAGAAGTGAACTCGCCGGAGCCATTGACTCCACACATTTTTCTCCACCAATATGCCCTATTTATCAAAACAGTACTGCAAAAGCAGTTAAAGATCCTTTAGAAATTCAAAAAAATTTGATCGCTCAATTAACAGCTCCCGTTAGATGGACGCAAAGTGTAAATGCCATGATTGAATCAGGAATCACAAATTTCATTGAAGTGGGTCCAGGAAAAGTTTTACAAGGATTGGTCCGAAAAATTTCGCCAGAAGTGTCCGTTTCCAGTGAAGAAATTTAAGCAATTAGCCAAAAAAAGCCTTGACTGTATCAGTAATGAAATCAATTTGTCTGTCAGCCAATTCGGTGTGCATGGGTAAAGAAATCACCTGATTGACAATCTCAGTGGTTACTTTAAAGTCATCAGATTTGAAGTTTTCACTGGTATAAGCCTTTTGTAAATGTAAAGGAATGGGATAGTAAATACCACAGGGGATATTGTTTTTATTCAGATGCTTGACTAGCCCATCTCGATCTCCATCAATAACCTTAAGAGTATATTGATGATAAACATGAGAGTCACGATCTCCTTTTCTGAAAGGAGTTATCAAATGGGGATGATTGGCCAGACATTGATTATATTTTAGAGCTGCTGCTTTTCTGGATTCATTATAAATGTCAAGATAGTTTAATTTTATATCAAGAATAGCTGCTTGTATAGAATCTAGGCGTGAATTAACCCCTACCACATCATGCTGATACCTTATATACATTCCATGGTTAACCATTCCTCTAATGGTATGAGCCAATTTGTCATCGTTTGTAAAAATTGCACCTCCATCTCCATAGGCACCTAAATTCTTGGAGGGGAAGAAGGATGTTGTTCCAATATGACCCAAAGTGCCTGTTTTCTTTTTTCTTCCGTCAGAGAAGGTGTAATCAGCCCCTATGGATTGTGCATTGTCCTCTACCACATATAAGTTGTTTTTTTTGGCCAGGGCTAAAATTTGCTCCATATCAGCAACTTGACCAAATAAATGCACAGGGATAATGGCCTTTGTCTTAGGACCAATTACTTTTTCTATTGAGGTGACATCAATATTAAATGTTTCGGGATCTACATCGACTAAAACTGGGGTCAGTCCCAAAAGGGAAATCACTTCAACAGTGGCTGCAAAAGTGAAATCAGCAGTAATGACCTCATCGCCAGGCTTCAACCCCAAGCTCATTAGGGCAATCTGAAGAGCATCCGTTCCATTGGCACAGGGAATGACATGTTTTATTTCTAGGTATTTTTCGAGATGTTCTTTAAAACTTTTTACCCAGGGTCCATTTATAAACATTGTAGATTCGATTGTTTCTAAAACGGACTGATTGACCTGCTCTTTAATGTTCTCATATTGACCTTTGAGGTCAACCATTTCAATCTTCTTCATAATTTTTATTACTATACAAAATTAAAAAAAGGAATCTGCTTTACACAATTGATATTAAAAACTATTTTTGATTTAATGTTGTTTCGTGCCACTTACAATTTGATTTTAAACCTCAGCTATCCTTTATTAAAGTTTTTGAGGTTTTTCTCTAATAAAATTCGCCTCTTTGTCGCAGGGCGAAAAGAGGTTTTTACTCATTTAGAATCTCAAGGAGTGAATAAAGGGAATTGGGTATGGTTTCATGTAGCTTCACTGGGAGAGTTTGAACAAGCCCGTCCACTAATTTTGGAATATAGACAGGCTTTTCCCAAACATAAAATTTTACTTACTTTTTTCTCACCATCGGGCTACGAAATTCAAAAAAAATTTAATTCTGCAGATTGTATTTGCTATTTGCCATGGGATTCACATAGGAACGCAAACCGATTTCTTGATTTTTGTAATCTCAATCGAGCTATTTTTGTTAAATATGAGTTCTGGCTAAACTACTTCAATGGTCTCTCAAAAAGGAGGATTCCTATTTATTCTGTCTCAAGTATATTTAGACCAAATCAATTATTTTTCAAAAGCTATGGAAAAGAATACAGGAGCATACTGTATGATGTTAAACACTTTTTTGTTCAAAACGATGAATCGAAAAAGCTGTTGAACTCAATTGGTATTGATAAAGTAAGTATTAGTGGAGATACCCGAATGGATCGTGTATACGATCTAACCCAAAATCATGAGGAGATAGAGGTAATTGAAAAGTTTCTAAAAAATCAAGAATGTTTTGTTGCCGGGAGCACTTGGCCCGAGGACTACGAATTGATGGATCATTTTCTAAAAAACCCCATACCCATTAAAATTATAATTGCCCCTCATGAGGTGTCGAAACAGTCCATAGAAACCCTTGAGAAACGGATTTATTTGCCCTATACTAAGTGGAGTAATTTTAGTGAGGAAAGAGATGCTGATAAAGCTATAATGATAGTTGATACTATTGGTCAATTGGCCAAGATTTATCATTATGCAAAATTTGCCTATGTTGGCGGGGGAATGAAAAAAAGCGGCTTACATAATACCTTAGAGCCTGCAGCCTATGGTATTCCTGTCGTCATTGGAAAGTATTTTAGCAGGTTTCAGGAAGCTGTTTTATTGCAACAAAAAGGTGGAATTTCGAGTGTTCAATCTACAAATGGATTTGAAAAAATAATAGATGCATTGATGAATGATCAAAAATTAGTAGAGCAAATGGGAAAGATTAATAAAAATTATGTTGAAATGGGAAAGGGTGCAAGTCAAAACATAATTAAAACAATTTTAAAGCATAGCATTGAATAGATTTTCATTTTATTTATATTTACTATTAAACCTTTAAACATGAATAAAATATTATTTTTCTTATTGTTCCCTTTCACTATTATTCAAGGACAACAATCTATAGATGCCCCATTAAATGTGATTCTGTTGATTGGCGATGGAATGGGCCTAAGTCAAGTAACAGCTGGAATGTATGCCAATAAGAATCAAACTGTTTTGGAAGATTTCCCTGTCATTGGTCTTTCTAAAACACATGCATTGAAAAACTTGGTTACGGATTCTGCTGCCAGTGGAACTGCAATGGCATGCGGAGAAAAAACATATAATGGTGTCCTTGGAATCAATTCAAAAAATGAAAAACTTCAATCCGTATTAGAAATTTGTGAAGACAATGGATATAATTCGGGACTAATTGTTAACTCCAGTATTGTTCATGCAACTCCAGCATCTTTTTATGCCAATGTCTCTTCACGAAAATTATATGAAGAAATTGCCATTCAACTTAGTGAAAGTGATGTAGATTATTTTATTGGTGGAGGAAAAAAGTATTTTAACCAAAGAGAAGATGGTAGAAACCTCATCGAAGAAATGAACTCTATAGATGTGGTTAAAAACTTTAAAAAATTTCAAAAATCAGACGCTGGTAAAATAGGGTTTTTTACTTATGATGAAGAACCTCCATCGATTAATGATGGAAGGGAACCAGTATTGGGAGACTACTTAAGCGCTACCTTGGATAAGTTGGATAATCGTGAAGAACCCTTTTTCTTAATGGTAGAGGGCTCACAAATAGATTGGGGAGGCCATGCCAATGATATCGATTATATTACTTCTGAATTTATAGAGTTCAACAATGCCATAGGTGTAGCGCTAAATTTTGCAAAAAACAACTTGAACACTCTAGTGATCGTAACAGCCGACCACGAAACAGGTGGACTTGCAATTAAAATGGGAAAGACTAAAAATTTCGAAATCGTTGCTAGCTTTAATACGCTAGGTCATAGTGCCACAATGGTGCCTGTTTTTAGCTATGGAAAGTTTTCCAAACTTTTTTCAGGCATTTATGAAAATACCCAAATCTTCCATAAAATCATAGAAGCTATCGGTGTGAATTAAAATTACTTAGTTCTCATATTTTTAATCACCTTTTTGTCAAAATCTTTATCATCTTCTAAAATTTCGAAAAAGCTGGATAGGAATGTCTTTGTACTTTCAAATTCAGAGCTCAATTCAAATTTGGATTGCTGATCATCAATGATTTGAAAAAACTTAGACTTTTTACTTAAGAATTGATCCCTGACCTCCTGAACCAGTGATTCATCTCTTTTAAAACCTCTATATTTCCTGTCTTTGACGGATTCGATTCCCAGATTACTGTTTACAATTGCATAGCTGGCATCTACTAAACCGCACAAATCAAAATCATAAGGTAAAGGATATATTTTTTTATTAGCATAAAGCAATTTTCCATTGTGTTGATAGGCAACAGAAAAATCAGTATTTCCAATCATAAATTGAAACATAGTGTTTTGGATGGATGTCATGTCATCCATTGCTTTGGGATGAATATACCTTTCAAAAGACTTACCTTCAAATCGATCGGCAACTCGCTTGTCATCTTCAATTAAAAACCCTTTGAGTTGATGAACTTCCGTTTTCCTTTTTTTGATTTCTAAAAATTCAATTTCAACCATTCTAGTTTTAAAATGAAATGGGGAAATTTTTTCGTAAAATTTATAAGCAATAAACTCCTGAACTATATTATCATTTTTTTCTTTCTGAATTAGACAAGGAACAACCAATTTTAAGTTTTTATTTCCTTCAAACAAAGTGCCTTCAGCTTTTGATTTTTTGATTTTCATTTTAACGGGCGGGAAATAACACTTAGATCTTCTAAAGTTACCTCTGGCTCTTAAAGAGACTTCAAGGTCATGCCATTTGTTTTCATGCCAAAAAGATATATTTGTTTTAATATATGTGGTGTCGTCTGTCTTCGATCGAAGAACCTCATTGGAGTAACTCAACTTTATTTTTAAAGGATTCTGATCTTTGAATAGTTCATCAGATTTTTGTTCAACTTGAGCAGATAGAGAAGTAACTATTAAAAGTACAACCCAAAAAAAGATTTGTTTATTCATAATATAGTTAATAGATTTATCTAAAATACTAAAATTTGTGATAAGATACCTTGCAATTATTAATCACCGTACACTAATAACCCTCTTACTCTCTTTATTAGTTCCTTTTTGTGCGTATAATTTTGAAATTATATATAATATTGATCTTACACTGATCAGTATTGCTATTATTTTTCCATTGGTTTTTGCCATCAGAGGAGCCTTTAAACGCAGGGAAAAAGCTCTTGAGTTTTTGAGTTTACATAGAGGTGCCATCAAAACAATTTCTTATTTTTTCATGAATAGTGTAAAATTACCAAATGAAGCTAAAAATGAAATTAAAGAAATATTAGAAGATCTTTCCAACTCATTTTTAAATCATCTGTCTCAATCCAATTACAATACAGATGAAATTGACAACAAAACAGAGTTAATTTACGAATTCATCGAAAAACACAATGAAGAATTGTCTGGAGGAGTCAAACAGAAAATATTCAGGTTTATTAGAGATGTTCATGTATCACAAGAAAATCTTATTGCGATTCATACTCACAGGACTCCAATAAGCTTAAAAGCCTATTGCTTGATATTTATTTACATGTTCCCCGTAATTTACACTCCAACTATTATAAATAAAATTGGATTGGAAAACCCACAGGGATTGACTTATTTTGTAATCATCCTCAGTGAGTTTATTCTCATTTCTCTTTACAACATTCAAGATCAAATGGAATACCCCTTTGACAAAGATGGTTTGGATGATATAAAATTGGATTATTTTAAAATCAACAGATCAATTAAGTAGTCTCCTTTTAAATATCTAGGCTAAGTCTTTTTAAAACCAAACAAAAGTTTAATAGACAAATTTTGCGTTTAGATTTTTTCTAACAATAATTAACTGGCAATGGTTTCACAGGAAATTAAATCAGAAATAATCTAACTTCATATCCATATATTAATATCAATAAAATTAAAACTCAGGGATTGAATTAAATAATTTTTAAGATTTCAATTTCTTTTAGAAAAAAAACCTCTATTTTAAATAGAGGTTTTTGTGCGGGTGAAGGGACTCGAACCCCCAAGCCGTGAAGCACTAGATCCTAAATCTAGCGTGTCTACCAATTTCACCACACCCGCTTGGTAAAAGAAGCACAAATATAACCAAGTTTTGTTAAAAATATTTTCAATTAAAATAAGAAACAATGTTTTGTACATTTATAATGTTATAAAAACTTATGAATAAAAGCCTTCAAAATCATAAAGAAATTTTCATTGAACAACTTCAAGAATTACTCAAAATTCCATCGATCAGCGCAGACCCTCTCTATAAAGAAGATATCAAAAAAACTGCAAAATGGATAGAGAATGCACTAAATGAAATAGGATGTTCTTCAGTTCAAATCTTTAAAACGCGAGGTCATCCAGTGGTTTATGGAGAAGTATTGGTGTCAGAAAACGCACCAACTGTTTTGGTATACGGTCACTATGACGTTCAACCACCTGACCCATTAGAGCTATGGGAGAGTCCTCCTTTCGAACCTGTTATTAAAAAATCTGACTTACACCCTAACGGTGCCATTTTTGCAAGAGGTTCTTGTGATGATAAAGGACAAATGTTTATGCATATCAAAGCTGTTGAGCTTTTATTGAAAAGCAACGCACTCAAAAACAATGTAAAATTTGTAATCGAGGGAGAGGAAGAAGTAGGTAGTGGTCACTTGGAAAAATTCATCACAGATCATAAAAGTTTGCTACAATCGGATATCATTCTCATCTCAGATACAGGAATCAACAGTATTGAAAACCCAGCTATCACTACAGGCTTGAGAGGATTAAGCTATATGGAGGTCTCGTTAACAGGACCCAAAAGGGATTTACATTCTGGCTTATATGGTGGAACAGTAGCGAACCCTATTAATGTCTTGTGCGATATGATTTCTTCACTCCATGATAAAAACAAAAGAGTAAACATTCCCGGGTTTTATGATCAAGTGGTAGAAATTTCTGATTCGGATCGAAAGAAAATGAATCAGAATGGTTTGGATGAAAAGAGTTTTAAAGCCTCCATAGGAATCGATGCTGTGATGGGTGAAAAAGGATTCACTACAATGGATCGCAGGTCGATTCGTCCAACACTGGATGTAAATGGAATTTGGGGAGGTTATTCGGGAAAAGGAGCAAAAACAGTCATACCAAGCCAAGCCCACGCGAAAATTTCAATGCGATTAGTTCCTAATCAAGAATGGGAAAAAATTAGTGAATTGTTTGAACAACATTTTAAATCAATTGCACCTGAGGGTATAAAGGTTGAGGTAACCACCCATCATGGAGGTAATGCCTATTTAACACCAATCGATTCTTTGGCCTATAAGGCAGCTGAAAAAGCCTATAGTGATGTTTTTGGAGTTGTCCCTCATGCCAAAAGAGATGGGGGGAGTATTCCCATCGTTCCCATGTTTGAAAAAGTTTTAGGAGCCAAAATTTTACTCATGGGCTTTGGTTTTGACACCGATGCAATTCATTCCCCTAATGAACATTATGGGATTGACAACTTCCTAAAGGGTATCGAAACAATTACTCTTTTTCACATTTATTTTTCTGATTTATATAAGAATCAATAAAACCTTTTAATTATTAAGCAAAAAAAGGTCTGAGGCGATGCCATCTGTCAAGAATTTGGCAGTTTTAGAAACTTTCAGTGCATCTCCATCCCAATAAAGCTTTTGATCAATTAGATAATTTTCTACCTGCTTTTCAAGGTAGTTGGAATATTGTTCTCCAAAGGTTTCGTTTACCTTTTGGAGCGATACCCCCCAAGAGGTTCTCAAACCTGTCATCAAATACTCATTAAAAGCCTCATGGGTATTCAAATTCTCAAATTTAGCAGGTAAAATGCCCTGCTGAATGGATTTTAAATATTTTGAATTATTAGATGGGTTCCAACTTCTTTTTCTTTTTCCATCAAAGCTATGGGCTGCTGGGCCAATCCCTATATAGGCTTTTCCCTTCCAATAATTAGAATTGTTAACTGCATTAAACCCTAGCTTACTAAAATTAGAAAATTCGTAATTCTGATAACCTGCTTGCTCCATACGGTCTACCATCCAATCATATTGAATCTTTATCAACTCATCATCCAAGAGTTGCACCTCTTTCATTTTTACCTGATGAGCTAGAACGGTTTTGGGTTCAACTGTGAGTGCATAACTCGAAAGATGTGGAACATCAATAGATAATGCTTGATTCAAATTTTTTTTCCAGCTGGAAATATCACTTGATGGAGTCCCATAAATTAAGTCAACAGAAAAATTATTAAAAATTTTTGCTGTCCAATCAAGGGTTTTGATTCCTTGATCTGCATTGTGAATCCTGTTCATTAGTTTTAATTCTGAATCTGAAAACGACTGAATGCCAATGCTCAATCGATTGATCCCAGCAGACACCAAATCTTTTAAGTAATTATAAGAAACATCATCTGGATTGACCTCAATGGTAATTTCAATATTTTCGTGAGATTTAAAATTTTTATTAACTACATCGATTAACCGTTCAACCGACTTTGGAGACAACAATGAAGGAGAGCCTCCACCAAAATAAATACTTTCCAGTTTTGCTGGTGATTCTTTGATTCTCAGTTCAATCTCCTTCTCAAATGCTTGAAGCATTTTATCTTGGTACTTCATTTGGGTGGAGAAGTGAAAATTACAGTAATGACAGGCTTGACGGCAAAAAGGAAAATGAAAATAAATACCAGCCATTAACCTGATTTAACTTTTTTGGGGTTTTGATTGATATAGGCCTGCCAACCAGTATAGGTATTTGTTTTTTCAGGCCGACCCTGGTTGAAAAAATGGCAGACGGCAGCCGCTAAGCCATCGGTAGCATCTAGATTCTTTGGTAATTCCTTAATCTTAAATAGACTTTGCAACATTTTTGCGACTTGCTCCTTGGAAGCATTACCGTTTCCGGTAATAGCCATTTTAATTTTTTTGGGAGAATACTCGGTAATCGGAACTTCTCTATAAAGCCCTGCAGCCATAGCAACACCCTGTGCCCTTCCCAATTTCAGCATGGATTGTACATTTTTACCAAAAAAAGGGGCTTCAATTGCAATTTGATCTGGGTTATACTCTTCAATAAGTCCCAAGGTTCTTTCAAAAATTTGTTGAAGTTTTAAATAATGATTGTCGTATTTTTTTAATTGAAGCTCGTGCATTTGAATGAGCTTCATTTGCCCTTTTTCTACCTTTATCAATCCAAAACCCATTATGGTGGTTCCGGGATCAACTCCCAAAATAATTTGATCTTCTAAATTCATTCAACGGGCTGGGCCCTAATTTGGACCGGGAGGGTAAATTGGGTGTCAACATAGACCCCTACATTGGTTTTGGTTCCAGGTAGTGCTTCTGGCAAGTTAAATACTGCATCGTTTAAAGTTGATTCCAAATAAGGCAGTGCTTCTAAAACAGTATTGGGGATTTGAGCTTCTACCAAACTGAAAGCACCTTTTTTATCAACTTTTAAGGTTAAGATAACTTTTTCATCCAATGGAGTACTAGCTACCATATTGGCATCAGAAATAGTTATCATCAAATGCTCTGAGATAATGTTTTGAAAACACTCAATTTGATCACCTTTTTTAAGAGATTCGCACTCAGGATAGCTAGGAGCCTGATCTTTTTTTGACCAGCTTGATGCTTTTTTGATCTCCTTACTAGATACTGTTGTCGATTCGAATAATTCACAAGAAGACAGAAGGATGACAAGGAAAGTAACTAGAAGAAGAGTAATATTTTTTTTTGTTTCCATCGATAGGTAAATTTATGGATGCTTAAAAATACAAACTTTTAAACTATTTATTATTTAAACATTTCTATTTTTAAAAATATAAAAAATTAAAATATCAAATTTATTAATGGATTTAGTACTCATTATCGTTGGACTTTTCTTCATTTTCCTTGGCTTGATTGGAAGTTTTGTTCCTGTCATTCCAGGACCCATAACTGCCTGGGTAGGTCTATTGATTTTATATCAGACTTCTTTCCTCTCACCAGATTCTGTGTTTTTAGTAACCACATTTTCAGTCGCCATTGGGGTACTTATTCTTGACTATTTTATACCGATAATCGGTGCTAAAAAATTTGGAGGAACAAGATCAGGTATAATTGGTGCTACCTTAGGCTTATTGGTTGGGTTGGTTTTATTAGGGCCTTTTGGTATTTTTTTGGGCACTTTCTCAGGTGCGTTAGTCGGGGAGCTAATTCACGACCCAAATGATAAAAAAAATGCGCTCAAGGCAGCTACAGGTTCATTGATCGGTTTCTTAACAGGTATTTTTTTGAAGTTTTCCGTGACTGTACTTTTTGGCTATTATTTTTTTAAGATTTTATTGGAAAAAAGCTTTTTTTTCTGATTGTTTATGAATCTCCACTAGATTCAAAAATTCAATCAAAACATAACACTATATTTATTTAATGAAATTGTAGTGATTTTGTTTTTTTAATGTAATACTTCGGTAAAATCATATAAAATAGTATATGCTTAAGTTCTTAAAATTAATAAGTAACGCCAGCTAATGTAGGGGGTAGATTATTTTTGTTAATTTTACAGTATATATGAAGTTATTTCTAATCACTTTTTCTTTATTGGCAATTGCTTTTGCAGGAATTGCAATTAAAATATTGGCGAAAAAAGGAGGAGAGTTTTCTGGCACTTGTGCCAGCCAAAGTGCTTTTCTGAATAAGCACAATGAAAGCTGCAGCTATTGCGGAAAATTACCTTCTGAACAAAATTGTCGTACAAATCCTCAGCACAATTAATCTTCTTTCTTCAAACCCTATATGAAGAATGTCAAACTTGTCATTGAAAAGGCTCAACAACAAGATCAAAAAGCATTCAATGAGCTGTTTAATTACCATTGGGGATATTTATATAGTTTTCAACTTAAAAAAACTGGAAATAAGGATTTGGCTGAGGAAATTTCAATCATAACGTTTGCTCGAGCTTTTGATCGCATCTCAACTTTCAACGATCAATTCGAATTCAAAACCTGGCTGTTGACTATTTCTAAAAATATTTACAATGATTTATTGAGAAAGAAAAGTAACAAAATAAGCCTAAAAACAATATCCTCCAATATTGATTTAGAAGAATTCACAATCGAAGATCATCCGTCACCCGAGGAGATTTTAATTACCAACGAAAAATTAGAATCATTGCTACATAAGATAAAGTCACTCAAACAAGATTATCGAAAAATTCTACTGTTTCGATTTTTTGATGGACTTTCTTACAAGCAAATCAGTGAAAGAATGGATCAACCAATCAATACAATTAAAGTCAAGCTCTTAAGGGCTAAAAATTTACTGAACCAAAAAATTGAGGCGGATGC
>MDSV01101472.1_pt1 | contig 12452 bp, 13 predicted proteins | sample 810851 | NCBI WGS metagenome assembly MDSV01 (sample SAMN05326640, study PRJNA326480) | marine metagenome | isolation source: seawater | place: Atlantic Ocean: North East | collected 2012
AATAGGCTATAGTTCAGCAAATACAACAATATCTACATTGGGCCATAACTTATTTACTCCATCAGGGCCAGTATGTTGTTCTAGACAAACTTCATTTAAAGCTCCTAGTGCTTTTTGAGCTCCCCAGTTAAAAACGTCAATAGAGGTCTTAAGAAAAAATTCATTAGTGGACTCATCCATCTCCCATTCAAAGCTTTTATCAACTGGAATTTTGTTCATATTAATTGTTACAGTTCCAGTGCCATTGGTATTGATTGATTTAATGGTTCCTGTAATAAACTCAGTACTTACCATTGTATTGAAAAAGGAGTTTATAATTTTATAATCTCTTACTTTATCACCAGTTTTAGTAGAGTTTACTGGCAGTTTGAAAGATACACCGGATATTGCAGATTTCAAATCAGTAGTATCCTTGAAGCCAGAAACAATAACAGAGTCAAATTTACCTCCAACCTGAGCTTTGGCAGCATGCTTGAATGCGGTCCACTTTACAGTAACATCTCCTAGTTGGTAAGATGATTTATTTTTAGTAACAACAATAGCATCCTTTTCATCATTAGCACTAGTTTTGGTATCAGTTTCTGAAGAGCAGCTAATAAGCAGAATGAAACTAAGCAATAAAGTTAAATTTTTCATGATTCAAAATTAATCAATACTGTGTTTTTCTCTACAGTTTGTTGAGCCTTTACTTTAATGGTTTCAATTTTCCCGTCAATTGGTGAAGTAAGTACATTTTCCATCTTCATAGCCTCCAAAATGACAAGAGGTTGATCTTTTTTAACATTATCTCCCTCTTTTACAGTAATTTCTAAAATGAGGCCAGGCATAGGAGATCTCAGTTCATTTATTTGCTGTAGATCTTGACTACTTAATCCAATTTTATCAATTGTTTTTTGAATGTCAGCAGTTAAACATATTGTAATTATTTTATCATTGACTTTAATTACAAATTCGTCTACATTCCGATCTACTTTTAAAATTCTACAATTAAACTTTTCTCCACTTTCTCTAAATGAAATAGTCGAGGTATCAGAATTTAGTTGCTCAATAATGAAGTTTTCAAGCTCATTATTATTGAGTAAAATTTCTTTGTCTTTCGGAGTTTTCCCAGAAATCATTCAAATTATTTGTAACAAACTTACAATTTATATCAACTTATTTTTAATGTGTATTAATCTTTGTGTTTAATTGCATAAAAATGAGTGGTATTTACATCCATATTCCCTTTTGCTCCCAAGCGTGTCACTATTGCGACTTCCACTTCTCAACAGTTTTAAAAAATAAACAGCCTCTGTTGGATGCAATGGTCAACGAAATTCAACTCCGAAAGCAAGAGCTTAAATTGAACTTTACAAGTTTATATTTTGGAGGAGGAACACCCTCGCTACTAAACAAAAAAGAGATAACCCAAATACTCAAAGCCCTAAGTAAACATGTTTCAATAAATAAATTAAAAGAAATTACTATTGAAATTAACCCCGAGGATATTTCCTATGAAAAACTTTCGATGTACAAGGATTTGGGCTTTAACCGCTTAAGTATTGGCATACAATCTTTAGAGGATAAGTTTTTAAAATGGATGAATAGAGTCCACACTAAAAAACAAGTTCTAGAGGCCATTTCATTGACACAAAAAACAGGATTTGACAACATTAGTCTAGATTTTATTTATGGTGTTCCAAAACAATTAAATAGAAATTATTCAAAAGAACTTTCAGAATTGATATCCTTTAAGCCAAACCATATTTCTTGTTACCACCTCACCATTGAAGAAGATACTTATTTCGGACAAATGAAAAATAAATATGAACTTATAGAACTAGAGGAAGAAAAAAGTGAGGAAGAATTTTTGACCATTTCAGAAATGCTCAAGGCGTCAAATTATAACCATTATGAGATATCTAATTTTGCTAAGCCAGGAAAAGAGTCCTACCATAACACCAACTATTGGAAACAAAAAACCTATATCGGAATAGGTCCATCAGCCCACTCTTTTAATACCAATAAAAGAAGATGGAATATTTCTAACAATAAAAAGTACATTAATTTCATCAATGAAAATAAATTCTATTTTGAAGAAGAAACACTTTCACAAAAGGATTTATTTAATGAAAAGATTATGCTTGGTCTTAGAACTGAAAAAGGAGTAGATATTAATAACATTTACAAACACTTAAGCCCTAAGGAGCAATTTAATTTTGATTTAAAAGTGAAGACTTTCCTTGAAGATGGATTGCTTATTAATGAAAATAATACCATTCGAATACCAACAAAAAAATGGTTACTTTCAGAGCATGTTTCTAGAGAATTTTTTATCTTAAATAAATGATTATTAATTTTCAAAAGTCTGGAGAAAATTTTCAAGTGGACCTCTCTAAACCAATTGACCTTTCGTTAAGTTCTAAAACATTGAAAAGTTTTAAGGCTTGGTATAGGGACGAAATACGTTTTAAAACCATATCTGATGGAGATTTTATAGGAAGTGTAGCCAAAGGGGGTTCAGTTAACTTTAGAGAAATAACAATTAATCCTCACGCCAACATGACTCATACAGAATCTGTAGGGCATATTTCAAAACAAGAAGTGCCTATTAATCAAATATTTAAGCCATTTCACTATATAGCACAATTAATTTCAGTCAAGCCTCAAGAAGTTACATCAGAAAAAAGTGTTTATCAATTTGGTGATAAATGTATTTTTTTAAATCAAATTAAAAACAAGATAAATTCAAATACTGAGGCATTAATATTAAGAACACAAGAAAATTATAATGAGCTGACCATTAAAGACTATAATAATACAAATTGGCCCTATTTGTCAGAAGAAACTGCGCGTTATATAAGGAATTGTGGGATTAAACATTTGCTAATAGACCAGCCATCTGTAGATAAAGAACGAGATGGTGGAAAATTATTATCTCACAAAGCCTTTTGGGATTATCCCCAATCAATTGATAAAGAAAGAACCATAACTGAATTAATTGGTGTTCCGGACGAAATTGAAGACGGACTGTTTTTATTAAACTTATCAATTGCAAATATTGAAAATGACGCTTCACCGTCAAGACCCGTAATTTACAAGCCAATTAATTAAAATAAAATTTTGTAAAACAGATTAAAAGCGTATTTTTATTCCGCAATTATCAGATAATGAAATTAGATGTTATAGACTTAAAGATATTGAAGGCTTTGCAAGAGAACAGCAAAATAACCAATATTGAACTTAGCAAGGTGGTTGGCTTATCAGCTGCACCAACATTAGGAAGGGTACAAAAGCTCGAAAAATTAGGTATTATTTCAAGCTACCATGCTAAAGTAAATGACTCAAAATTAGGACTTGGTTTTATGGCTTTAGTACAGTTGTCGTTGATCAGACAAAAAAGTACTGCAGGTCTTAACTTCATGGAACAAATCAATGATATTGATGAGGTGGTAGAGTGTATTCAGTTAACAGGAAATTTTGATTATCAACTCAGAATTGTATCAAAAGATATTCCATCATTTGAAAATGTGCTTGATAAAAAACTAGGTCAAATTGAGGAAATTGGCCAAATGCAAACTTCGGTAGTGTTGGCAATAAAGAAAAATAGTCCGGTTGCTCCGATGGATTACAAGAATGAAATCACTTTAATAAGTTAATCTTAAAGTAGCCAACAAGCTCCTTCCTTGCGAACTTATCCCCGACGCAAAGGTTTTATAATGAATATCAAATACATTATAACAGCCAATGTTGACAACAATGTTTTCAGTTATATTATAACTAAACGAGCTATTAATTGTACACCACTTTGGAAATCCAATAGCGTTAGCTTCATTAGGATTGTCAACATTTTCAGGACCAAAATCAGCTCTTTTTTTTGCGCCATTGAACATGCTAAATAATGAGAAAAGTACCTTATCGTTTTTGTACTGTATTTTGATGTTTCCAAATAAAGGAGGAATATGACCAAAAGGCGTTTGATTTTCAGTTAAATAACCTTTTGTTACAGCAAGAGAACTATGTAAATTGAAATTTTCTAAAATACCAATATCAATTGAGGAATTAATTCCATAAACCAAAGCATCGTTGCCATTTTGATTTGCCAAAACATCATACCAATAATTATTATATTCTATTCTTTCAAAACCATTAACATTAAAAGTTCTTTTTAAGATAACATCTTTAAGTAAGGTCATGTAGGCAGCATTATATAAATTAAGCTTAAGAGTGTTATTGAAAAGATAAAATTTTTGAGTCCAACCTATGGCGCAATTGTAAGCGTACTCATGAGATAAGTCTACATTGGGAACAGTTATAAAGTTATCTTTTGTAAAGATTTTACCAATATCGTCAATATTTGGTGATCGGAATCCAGTACTTAAATCAATATTAATTTTAGTTCTTTTGTGAGGATAGTAACTAAAATTTAAAGAACCATTAAAAGAGCTGTTTTTTAAAGTTATTTGAGGAAATAATAAATTAAATGCACTATCTGAGTAGGTGCCATTTATGTTATTTGTGGTGTACCTTAAACCAGATAATATAGATACATGGTCTTTTTTTAAGGTATAAATAGCATAAATACCAGTCATTATTAAGTTACTCCCCCCACTGGGATAACGAGTATTTAGAAAACTATCTTCGTCATTATTAATATCGATTATTTTTGCCTTACTAGTGACGTTGTTTTTATAAATCTCTGTTCCGTAACTTACTGACGAATAATCTCCAGTTTTTTTAATTGCTTTAATGTTAGCGCCCAAAACCGATATTTTTTCTAAATTTTCTTGTCTTAATGAAGTTCTAAATTTTCTTGAAAATCTAGATTCTTCAATATCTTGATATGAAAAGTTGCCACTTAATTCATCAAAAAGGTTATTTGGATTAGTGTAATTTATTTTAGTAGAATTCAACCACCTTTCTTGTGGGCCATAATACCAATCCCCAAATTGTGGATTCAAACTGTCTAAATTATTTAACTGATCAAATCTTGCAATATTAGTTGATCTACTTAATTGAGAATTAAAAAGAACAGACAGATTATCAAATGGTTGAAAGATTAATTTTTGAGTAAGGTCAATTTGTTCATATCCAACACCTTTTTGAATAAATGGAGACATGTTTTGAACAATTGTATCATAGTTATTAATTAAGTAAACATTTTGGTGAACTTTTCCCCAATCATTATCTCCATGTTTTCTTTTTTTACCCATTCTAAGATCGCCAAATTGCTTGTAGGTGACAGCGCTAAAAGAAGCCCATTTTTTTGAACCATAATTATAATTTATGTGATGAGAAATTTCTTCACTAGCAGAGTTAAACCGATTAAAATAAACCCCATTATTAGTTGTGCTATCCCTTTTTTTGGAAAGTTTTGGATTGATTGTTTTATAGTGAACTACACCTCCAATAGCATCGCTGCCGTAAGAAACGGCGGAAGGGCCATAAATTATGTCGCAATTTTCAATAATGAAAGGATCAATAGTAATACTATTTTGTAAGTGTCCTCCTCTGTAAATGGCATTATTCATTCTAACTCCATCAACCATTAATAAAACTCTATTGGCCTCAAAGCCTCTTATAATCGGACTGCCACCTCCAGCTTGACTCTGTTGAATAGTTACTCCATCAGTAAGCAATAACAGATCAGCTCCTGAAGAAACATTCGAAGAATAAATATTACTCAAAACAACAGACTCATGATGGATTTCTTTTAGAGCATCGTTAACTTGCGAAGATTTTTTAGTATTTGTTTCAAAAACAGGAAGTGAATTTAAATCTTTAAACCCTAAAGAAAATTTGTTTTTTGCTTTTGATAGATCAGCCTGAGATTTAGTTAAAACAGGCTGTTTGTTTTTAATTAGTGAAATAGAATCAAATTTCAATGTTTTTTTAAGGTTGATTAATCCTTTTGAATTAGTAATTAAGGTATCATTATTTTGTCCATATACAATAACCTTATTTTTTTTTAAGGGCTTTCCATAAGGGTCAATAAACTTGACCTCTTGTGAAAAAGAAAAAAAGACAAAGCTTAAAAATAATATTGAGAAGTATAATTTAGAATTAATTTTCAATCGTATAAAGATTGCAATACTTTAATAGAATTTACTTTTTCAGTATTAATCAATCCATGATATTGCATGTACTTTAGTAATACGTCCATTATTTGCCTTCTATTAGTTGTACTTATTTTATAATTTAAAATTTCATCAATTTTCGTGCCTAACAAGGAGGAAAAAGCTTCATTTGGAAATTGTTGAGTCATATTTTCATTTTCTAAACTAGAAAATTTTCCATCTTCAATATTGAAAAAAAGGCGATTAGGATTAAAATTATTTATAGGTTGAATACCAAAAAAAGAAAGTAACTCTTTAATGAAGAAGACTCCAAAAACAGCATTAAAGGATTGATTTTCAAAATATAAAATCATTTTTTTTAACGCTAAATATAAATTCAAGTTTTTTTCTTGTTGATGAATTATTTTATTCATAATCTCAGTAAGCAACATAGCATAACCTGTTTTTCGAATATCACTTATTATGTTTATTACGGGAAAAACTATTTCAGCACTTGAGGCCCTATTTAATTTTTTTTCATTGTTGAATCCAGATGAAAATTCAATAAAGTGAAATGGTTGAAAAAGAAAAGGGGTGTTTTTTTTATTGGATAATGGAAAAACAAATGAGCATCTTCCATAGTTAGCGGTGAGTAAGTCAACAATAATACTATTGTGCTTAATTTTGGTTGACCTCAAAAAAAGCCCTTCAATTCTTTCACTCATTTATATTTTTTTGGGACAGAAATTTTAAAACAGGCTCCCTTTTCTTTCTCTGCAATAAAAGAAATTTCTCCATTATGGTTTAATATAATTTGGTGTACCATTGCCAGACCAAGACCTTTGCCATTAGATTTGGTAGTAAATTGTGGTTCGAATATATGTTGTTTAAGCTCCTCTGGAATCCCTTTTCCACTATCAATTACATCAATTAAAATCATTGGTCCATTATTCTTGATAATAATTTCAATATTTCCTTTTTCATCTATTGCTTGAATACTATTATTAATCAGATTTGTAAATACTCTAGATAATTGATGGGCATCACCAACAATTAAAAAATCTTCTTTTTCGTCGAATTCAATATTGATTATAATATTCTCATTATTTTGAAATAAGCTAACGGTTTTTTTTACAACATTGATTAAGTCAATTGTTATCATTTTGGCTTTTGGAAGCTCTGCAAAAGAAGAAAATTCACCAGCAATTTCTGAAAGTAAATTGATCTGCTGAATCATTTTGGCCTCAAATTCTTTAATTTTTTTGAGTTGTTTTCTATCACTTATTTCTAGGGATCTTTTTAAGTGTTGAACACTTAGTTTCATTGGAGTTAAAGGGTTTTTAATTTCATGTGCTACTTGTTTAGCCATTTCTCTCCATGCTACTTGGCGTTCATTTTTCGCTAGTTTTTCTTTACTTATTTCTAGCTTATCTATCATTTCATTATATGCCCTAACAAGTACTCCAATTTCATCTTTTTTATTCCATATTAATTTTTCATTTCTTTCATTAATTTGTACGGATTCTATCTTTTTCCTTACTTCAGCAATAGATCGAGTAATGTATCTTGATAAAAAAAAGGCCAAAGCCCCAGCTCCAATTAATAGCAAAAGAAAAATTTCAAGTAAATTATTTAGAAAAGACCAAACTTCAGATTTTGGGTTATAATCTGACGGATTATATGGAATATTTATAATTACCATATTTTCATTATGTCTATTTTTAGCATAAGAATAGGAGTTTATCTTTCCATTTTCAGAGTTCTCAACAAACCGACCCTGACCATCTTTTTTCAGTTTAAATAAAAGATATGGGTCTATTTCTTTTTTAACATATGTTGAGTCAAAAGTATTTATTAATACTTCTCCTTTTAAGTTATAAATGACAATAGCTAGAGAGTTAACATCAGCAATTTCATGAATCTTATAATCGAAATCCTTGGTGATAAAGTCACTAACTTCTTTAGGAGATAAATCATTAAAGAAATACTGTAAAGAAGAGTTTACAGTTCTTTCTTTTCTTTGAATTCTTTCTAGGTGATATTCGCTGTTTTGTTTGCTAAAGAAATATAAAGTTGTAATACCAATTACCAATAGTGATATTAGCACTAGTGCTAACATAGATAAATAGATTCTATTTTTTAAAGAGGAATTAAACCATTGCATCTATTGTGAAATTAAAAAAAAACCCTTGAAAACTTCAAGGGTTCAATTAATAAATACTTGAGCATGGTTATCCGCCAAGTGCTTCGGCACCAGCGACAATTTCTAAAATTTCGTTTGTAATAGCAGCTTGTCTCGCTTTGTTGTAGAATAATTTTAATTCTTTAACCATTTCTGTGGCATTATCAGTGGCTTTATGCATTGCAGTCATCCTAGATCCATGTTCGGAGGCGAAAGAGTCAAGTAATGCTTTATAAAGCTGTATTTTTAATGATTTTGGTATTAAATCATTTAAAATTTCTTCTTTCTCGGGTTCAAAAATATAGTCAATATTTGAACTTTTTTCACTATTTTCAGTTGGTTCAACAGGAAGAAAAGGCTCAATCAGTAATTCTTGAACAGCTGCATTTTTAAATGAATTATAGATGATAAAAGCTTCATCAAAATCATTATTTTCAAAACTACTAATGATATCGGTTACTAAATTGATAGCATTTTCATAATTTAAATTGTCCCATATTTTTTCAGGATCTTTTGGAAGTAGGGCATTTTCAGAAATTAAATCTGATGATTTAAATGCATCATTTACTTTTTTACCAACAGTTAAAATACTGTATTCTTTTTCAGGATTTTCTTGAACTGTTCTTTTAACGGCTTTAATAACATTACTATTAAACCCACCACAAAGCCCCCTGTTAGAAGTTAGTGCAATTAGTAAAACTTTTTTGCCTTCGGATTTTCTCATTAAAGGGTGTTCACCGCCATCAACAGAAGAAGAAACATTCAATAAAATTTCATTGAATTTATTAGCAAATGGCCTCATTTGGGTTATTGCATTTTGAGCTCGTTTTAATTTTGCCGCAGAAACCATTTTCATTGCAGACGTTATCTGCATGGTAGATTCAACTGAGGTAATTCGAGTTCGTATTTCTTTTAAGTTGGCCATTTTCTAAGCTTTATTCAGCATAATTTTTTGACATATCTGCAACTACTTGACGAATAGTATCAGTTACCTCAGCGGTTAATTTTCCAGATTTTAATATATCAAGTTCTGCTCTATGTTTGTTTCTCATATAATCAAGAAAGTTTTCTTCAAAATCTTTAATTTTTGCTGTAGGAATATCAGATAAAATCCCAGTAGAACCACAGTAAATTATAGCTACTTGTTCTTCAACTGGGAAAGGAGACCCTTCGTTTTGCTTTAGTATTTCAACATTTCTAGCTCCCTTATCTAAGACAGCCATAGTTGCTGGATCTAAATCAGATCCAAACTTAGCAAAGGCTTCTAGCTCTCTAAATTGCGCTTGATCAAGCTTCAATGTACCAGATACTTTTTTCATTGACTTAATTTGTGCTGATCCACCTACTCTCGAAACGGAAATACCCACATTAATTGCAGGACGAATTCCAGCATTGAAAAGGTTAGCCTCAAGGAAGATTTGACCATCAGTAATTGAAATTACATTTGTAGGGATATATGCAGAAACATCTCCTGCTTGTGTTTCAATTATTGGAAGTGCAGTTAGTGAACCACCACCTTTTACCTTACCTTTAAGTGACTCAGGAAGGTCGTTCATCTTTTGAGCAATTTCATCATTGTTATTGATTTTTGCAGCTCTTTCTAAAAGTCTTGAATGCAAGTAGAATACATCGCCAGGATAGGCTTCTCTTCCAGGTGGTCTTCTCAGTAGTAATGAAACTTCTCTGTATGCAACAGCTTGCTTAGATAAGTCATCAAAAATAATTAAAGCAGGTCTTCCTGTGTCTCTAAAATATTCACCAATTGAGGCACCTGTAAAAGGAGCATAAAATTGCATTGGTGCCGAATCAGATGCATTTGCGGCAACAATAACGGTGTATTCCATTGCACCAGCAGCTTCAAGTCTATTTACAATTCCAGCTACAGTTGACCCTTTTTGACCTATGGCTACATAAATACAAAAAACAGGCTCTCCTCTATCATAAAATTCTTTTTGGTTGATAATAGTGTCAATACAAACCGTTGTTTTTCCTGTTTGTCTATCACCAATTACTAGCTCTCTTTGACCTCTTCCAATTGGAATCATCGCATCAATAGCTTTAACTCCGGTTTGTAGAGGTTCGTTTACTGGCTGTCTGTAAATAACTCCAGGCGCTTTTCTTTCAATGGGCATTTCAAATACTTCACCCTCAATTGGGCCCTTACCATCAATAGGTTGGCCTAGTGTATCAACTACTCTACCAAGCATTTTTTCACCAACCTTTACAGAAGCAATTCTTCCAGTTCTTTTTACAGTGTCACCTTCTTTAATGTCATTAGAAGCCCCAAGTAATACAGCTCCAACATTATCTTCTTCAAGGTTAAGTGCAATTCCCTGTAGACCATTTTCGAACTCAATTAATTCACCGTACTGAACACTACCAAGACCATATATACGTGCGATTCCATCTCCAATTTGAAGTACTGTACCTATTTCCTCCAACTGAGCTTCAGTTTTAAATCCTGACAATTGCTCTCTTAAAATTGCTGATACTTCAGCTGGTTTTATATCTGCCATTATTATTTATTTTAGAAATCTTTTATATAAAGATTTTTGTTGTAAGTATTTTTTAATTCTTTTATATTTCTTCTCACGCTTCCGTCCAATTGTTGGTCATCCATTTTTATTATGGCTCCACCAAGAATGGCCTCGTCAATTTCTTCAATTAGTTCTATTTCAAATGATGTTTTTGATTTAATATAATTACTGACTTTTTCTCTTAACTCTGAATCTAAAGGAATTGCAGTGGTGACTTTTGCAGTAGCAATTTTGTGATGTGTTTTATGTAGTCGAATAAAGTTTTGAGCAATTAAAGGAATCAAAGATTCTCTTTTCTTTGTCGTTATGATTTGGATGAAAAGGGATGTGATTTTTGAAATTTTACCACCAAAAACTTCATTTATGATTCCAATTTTTTTATCAGTATTTATAATCGGGCTTTTAAGTAAAAGGACTAAATCAGAATTTTCAAAGCAAACTTTTTCAATTAATTGCATGTCATTAAAGCATGAGTTTAAATGGTTTTCAGCAATAGCTAAATCCAATAGTGCTTTGGCATAACGATGAGTAATTTTAGATGCAATCATATCAGTTCATTTGCTTCTTTAAAGCCTCAGTGATTATATTTTTTTGTTTGTCTGCGTCTTTCAATTCAGACTGAATAATTTTTTCTGCCATAGTAATTGCAATGTCTGCAACTTGGTTTTTAAGCTCAGTCATTGCCTTCATTTTTTCGTTGTTTATCTGCTCTTTTGCAGATAATATAATTTTTTCAGCTTCTTCGGAGGCTTTGTTTTTTGCATCAGCAATTGTTTGTTCTTTTATTCCTCTTGCTTCTTTAATTATGGCATCTCTTTCAATTCTAGCTTCAGAAAGAATTTTTTCATTATTTGAAGACAATTCAGCCATTTCTTCTTTTGCCTTTTCAGCCGCTGAGAGTGCTTCTTCAATAGAACTATTTCTATCGTCAACAGCTTTTAAAATAGGTTTCCAAGCAAACTTTTTAAGTATAATAAGTAGCAAAATAAAAATTACTACTGTCCAGAACATAAGTCCTATTGCTGGTGTTACTAATTGCATTGAATCCATAATTTTTTTATTTTAAAAAATTGGGCTGAAGCCAACCGCTTCAGCACCAATTTTGATTTTTTAATTGGATGAATTAACCCTGTAAAAGAGCTACAACAACACCAAAAAGAGCTACACCTTCAACAAGTGCCGCAGCAATAATCATGTTTGTTTGAATCATTCCAGAATGCTCAGGCTGTCTTGCCATAGACTCTAGTGCTGATCCACCAATTCTACCAATTCCAATTCCAGCACCAATGGCCGCTAAACCTGCTCCAATTGCTGCTATTCCTGTGATTGTTCCCATTTTTCTTTATTTTTTATGTTATACAATATTTTAGTGGTGCTCCACAGTAGCTAAACCTATAAATAGAGAGGTCAGTAAAGTGAAAATATACGCTTGTAGAAATGCCACTAACACTTCAATCAAGTCCATAAACAAAACAAATGCTACTGCCACTGGAGAAAGACTCCAAGCAGCGATATTTCCAAGACCACTTTGAGCCATGAATATTAATGAGATTAAACTTAATATTATAATATGACCTGCAGAAATGTTTGCAAATAGCCTTATCATCAATGCGAAAGGTTTTGTGAAAATCCCAACAATTTCTATTGGAATCATAATTGGCATTAAGGCCATTGGTACTCCAGGGGGCTTAAATATGT
>MDSV01221438.1_pt1 | contig 12452 bp, 19 predicted proteins | sample 810851 | NCBI WGS metagenome assembly MDSV01 (sample SAMN05326640, study PRJNA326480) | marine metagenome | isolation source: seawater | place: Atlantic Ocean: North East | collected 2012
CTCTTGCATTGATGTTGTAGAAGGATGCACCGATGAAGAGGCTTTGAACTACAATTCAGAAGCCAACGTAGACGATGGGTCTTGCATTGATGTTGTAGAAGGATGCACCGATGAAGAGGCTTTGAACTACAATTCAGAAGCCAACGTAGACGATGGGTCTTGTGAATTTGATGAAGAGGAAGAAGAGGTAACACCTGAATGCACAAACCCAAAAATATTTGTGCCAAATGCCTTCACGCCAAATAATGACGGAACCAACGATTATTTTCAAATTCAAACAATCGCCCAATGTTTCATTGATTGGGAGACTAAAATTTACAATCGTTGGGGACAAGTTGTGTGGAGCGCGGAAAGTCCCGATGACAAATGGTACGGGGAAAGTTTCGGTAAGTTACACTACAACGCTGATGGGGCTTACATCTACACAATTGATGCGGTAGGTAAACTTCCTTCAGCGACACAACGAGTACAAGGTCATGTTACAATATTTAGGTGAGATTAGTCAAACAAATCTTTGGTCTCTAAATCCTCTACCTCTTGAACTTCAACCGCTTCTACATTCGACTCCTCTAATGCCTGTGCAAATACGTTTGGTTTGCCAAAATTAGAATTAGTCTTTTTTACTTCGATGATTTCATCGCCATCAAGAGAGAGCATATCCCCTCTTTCCGCAAGATTGTCGTAGTGCAATCCCGTTCCAAGTTGAAACTCTTTTGGCACAAGTTTCAAAAGCTGTTTTAAGCACGTCTTTTTTAGCATCCATCCTTGGGGGTCTTTGTCCTTATTGAACCAAATACCCTTATTACCTGCCTTACTCATACGTTGAATATCTTTCAACTCCGATTGAGACATGACCTTAAACATAGGCTCTCCATTTCTAAACTTTACTATCGAATAGACGTGAGTAACCTGCCCCCTTTCACCCGATGCGGGTTTATGGTTTAAGAACGGGTTGAGACCCAAGCCCCATTCAAACTCATCCATTTCATATACAATTTCTGCACTTATGCTTTTAATTTCAGGGTTTCGATATGCAATCTTAATGAGTCCCTGATACCCTAATTGAAATTGGCAAGCGGAGCCATACGGAATCAACCACGCCTCACCAACTTCGGGAGAGGGGGACAAACCATGCTCGGCACACAACAAAAGTGATGCAAACAAACTCGCGGGATTCTTTTCAACTACCGACAACAGCTTTCTGTCTCTTTTAACGGCATTTAAGGCCATCGCAAGGAACCTATCTACGTTGATGTTGGGATTGTTTTCGAGAAGGTGCTGAACGCGGTCTTTGTAGGCGTACAATTGATTCTTGAAGATGGCGGTAGCACTTTTACCCTTTGCGGGAGTTGTTTTGGATGTGGACATGATAATCGTAAAATTGGTCTAATTTGAAAGTGGAGGTAAACGCTTCGTGCTTTACGTCTTCGTAAGCAATGCGCCCTATGATTTTATTCGCGTTGCTATCTAATTTCTTCAAGGTGTTTATCAAATCCTTTTTGAATCCCTTCATTTCCCGCTCATGAATATCGTAAGAGGGAGGGTCGGCAAGAACATTACACACATGAATCAAGTAATCAAACATTTCTTGGCTATGCTCTGCGATAGCCCTAATGTCTTCACGATTCGTCTTTTTGTTTGGGAAGGTTTTCATGGAGGGCTTTTGTGAGTTTTTTTGCTGTTTTGGCAAGCGCATACCATGCGATAATATTTTTGTAGGTGCGCTTTAGACCCACGTAAACCTTTGATAAAATGCTGATACCGCCAAAAACCATTGATAAAAACAAGGTCATGGAAACTGATTTTACCTTATTCCACGTACCTACGGAATGCTTCAACTGAAACATCACGCTTTGTCTTAAAGTAGTTAGGGTGTAGATGGCACTCAATGACAGGTAAAAGCACACAAGGCACAAAAAAAATTCTTTTATCATAACGTAGTTTTTAAGCGGTTTGATAAGCGTGTTGCAGATATGTGTATTCCGCAAGGTATTCACCATATCTCGCTCGCACAGACGGGTTAGGCTCTTTTTCTATCAAAGTTTGAATCATCACTCTGCCATCATAAAAAGAAGAAGCAGATAGAGCATACTTATTGGCAATTTTTTCAATATTCATGTGTGTGACATTGCCACCTTTTTTCCATGTGCTTAATGACTGACGACTTATTCCTGTGTCATCCTGAACATCGTTCATGGTTTTGTCTGTGAAGTACATATAGACGAATAGTCCCTGTACCCTGCACGGCTGAATCTTTTCGATTAACCGCTGAAATTTTAGTTTGTCTTGTATCATAATTGACTTGTGTAATAAACTTTTTCGACCTCTGCAAACTCTGTTTTTTCTTTGCACGAATGAGCCAATGGGCAATTTCTACATCTTAACATAGATGGCTTTGCCTTGAACCCCCTTTCCAAAGTCTCTTCTAAATACTTTTTCGCATCCGTAAGAACACGCTCGTGAAGGGTGTATTCATCCTCATCTACTTCAACCTTGATGATTCGATTGTCTTTTTCATTTGTCGTACTAAAAATCCAAAAATAGAACGGCACGTCATCCGTTTGAAAAAGGTTTTTAGCAATGTATTTGTAATGGATGGCTTGAGTAAGAACTTTCATTTTTGGCTTGTAGGAATTCGCAATGTCTTCCCACCCAAGAGGATTCCACTTGTCCCTGATTAAACCCGAAGCCTTCAAATCAATAATGGCGATTTGACCATCTACCTCTGCAATAATATCGGTTGTGCCACGAGCATCACCATATTCTATTTCTTCCCCAATACTTTTAATCTTAACATCATAATGTTTAAGAAGTGCTTTGTAATTGGCTACCTGATAAGACATCCTCTCATAAGCCTTTGACAAGTTTCCGTTTTTCAATCGAATAGGTTCAGGAATGCGCTCGCTATCGTATGGCGGCAACGCTCCCGTACATTCATACTCAAACCATTGTCCAAGCAGTTGAGCGTCTGATGGAGGGAAAACAACACCATCGACATATTGGGCTTTGATTTTAAGCCCACACTCTTCACCCTCAATGTAGTCTTGCATCCTTTTCAGAATACTCTGACTGATAAGACGTTTACTCATTGTCGTAAGGTTTTAGTTTGTAGTGATTGATACTTGGGCTGAAGTATCTCTGAAGAATGATTTTTATCTGACTTCTGCCAAACCCTTTGGACTTCAAAAATGCATCAATCCAAGGGTGAGAAATAGGAGATATACCTACTTCTCTTTCAAGCATAGAATGGAAGTCTTTTTTCATGCCTCCTGATATTGATTTTCAGACTCCCACACGACACAATGATTGGTAGTCTCTACCCACACCTTCGCACCACAAGAAAGTGGCTTATTCGGCTCGTATTTGATTGTAGCGACAACTTGGTCTTCATGGTAGATTTCGACCATTCTGCCATACACGTTCTCCTTACTTGTTTTACAAGTGATTACGGGTTCGTCAGCACCATGTTTTGAATTTGACTTGATTTTGTGCTGATTGATATGAATCCGCTTAATTATTCCGTGTGGCATTCTTCCATGATTTTTTGTCCGATTCAATCTTTTTGTAACGAGCCTTTAGCTGTGAGTCATCTATCTTATTGCTCATGAATTGGTCAAGTGCTTTTGCTTTGTCTCGGTAGTGCAAAAGCCTTCCCAATCTTATCGTTGTTTTTGGGTCAGCGGACGCTTCCTTTTTGTTTGACCAATGGACAAATGCGGTAGACGCCAAGGCAATAAAAACAACGATGTAAAGGTGCAAGTATTGCATATCATAAAAATTTGTAGTCGGGGCGGGAATCGAACCCGCACTCTCCGTTCGGAGAAAGGGATTTTAAGTCCCTCGTGTCTACCAATTTCACCACCCGACCAAATACCCCCGATAGGACTTGAACCTATAACCTATGCATTAGAAGTGCATTGCTCTATCCTGTTAAGCTACGGGGGCATCTATGTCACACGTTTAACAGAATCTTTGAATGGTCATAGGAGGCTTTCTTGCCGTAAGTTTTTCTCCAATTTCTACGAGATTCCGCCTTCTTGTTCTCTGTCAAAAATTCTGAACAATATTGCTCGTAAGAAATTTTTTCTGAAGAGAACCTTCCGTTTACTCTCTGCCTCATAAATCCAAGAACATTGGTTTTAGTAAACCGCTTGTTCTTTCTGTTTTTTGAAGGTTTTTTACGGGGGTCTCCGATTTTGCCTAAAGACCACTCTGCACGAGTTTTCATCAAGACTTCTACGCTTGAATCAGTAAGCGTTTTTGCCTGAACAACAATGTCTTTTCGATTGTCTCCTGCATCGCTTTTGAGAACTGAATTCATCCAATTCTCAAAGAGACCTTTGTGAATATGATTTTCGACATCCTCAAGGCTCTCACCTTTGTAATAATCATAACCACACGAATAGTGAAACTTTCCACCTTGGTAGTTAATAGTCGCCTTGTCTCCAAGGGCATGAGTCGCCAACTTCATGGCATTTTCCAAATTTTCCATCAGTTTGGGGTTTGGGGGTTTAACAATTCGAGGACAAGGTATGTCAATCCTGCTTTACTTCCAAATCGGGTGATATATTTTGTAAATTGCCATGATGAACAACAATCCCATTTTTCAGTATGGAGGCTTGAACAATGCGGGAGGCGCGGCTCCGTACAATGTGAGTTTGGTCAATACGTCGAGTACATCGGAAAGGGTGAATCTTTTTAATGCTCAAGAAAATCTTACTGCTCAAAATCAAGGCTTACCTGACAAGGTTATCGCCAATGCATCGGACATTTTCGAGATGCCTGCGCAACAAAATTTTTCTTGCTTTCAGAATGCTCCTCTCAATGGCTTCAATGCCGAGACCGATTTTTCGTTGAGAAATAGTGCGGGAAAGGATGCGCGTAGTTTTCGCTTGAATGCAAACGTACTTTCGCAAACAACTAAAACTTTGGCAGGGGGATATAGTGGAATTTCCAATGATTCATTGTATCGAATAGCCACGACCCGACAAAATGTTGAGGCCCAAGCAGAAGGTGTGGGTTCTGCTTTGCGATTTATTTTCTCCGTTACGAGCACGGCCCAATTACAAAACGATTTACCTATTACAGATGTAGTGGTTAGAAACACAACCACCTTTCCGTGTTCAGATGTTTTTTCCTTAACACAAACGCAAACAGGATTCAACACCTCACAATCTACTGCGTTGGGTACTTATGCAGAAATACTTCAACAAACAAACTTTAGTCCATTTGGAGTTGAGAGTATTGTACTTCAATCTGCTCAAATACAAGCTATTACAGCAAACCCTGTGACTCTTACCGAAACCAATGCAAATGGGAATCGAGATAGCCAAGAACTATCTCTTTTGAGAAACCCCTATATGAATGCTTCTCAAAGAGTTTTGAACAATGTTGGCCGTATTGATGGGGCAACTCAACTATCTTTTACAATGCCACCAAATTCACAAGCCTCTCTCTTTATTTATGATAAATATCGTATGCAATTATGATTAGAAAGAAACAATACACGATAGCCCACGACAATCCTATTTTGGCAAGGGTAAGGCAATTTCATGATGCGAAAAAAAGTGACCCGTATGTGATTTTTATTCAGAACAAAAATTTGACCGATACGGAAGTAACAATTTTCAACGCACAAAATAGCGTAGGGGTAAACGGCTTCGGGCTACCTTCGGGGGTGTCGGTTAATACTTCCTTTAACTATACCACGGGGTCACAGCTTACCACCTCTTTCAATACGGGTTCGGGGACTTTCAATGTGGGAACCACAGCATCCTTTGCGGGAAAAACAGCATCTTACGATTTGGCAGGTCTTACAATCGCACAAGCATCAGACTTATTTCAGACGAATTCTGATTTTAGCATTAGTGCTATTTTGACAAGAGACGGGGTGTCAGCACGAATTACTTATGAATTTGCTACTGATGACGATTCCCTGACAAATTTCACGATTGGAGCACAAACTTTTGCCCTCACCCGCTCTGATAGTGCCTATAACTCGTATGCGGGTGCGAAGTCTCCGTATGTAGAGTTTCTTCAACAAGTCATGGTTCGCCCAATGTCTATGGAAGGAAACTTTTTTGATAGTTCAAATCCTCTCGTAATACAATCTAACGATTTAGTTGTATCACAGCAGGATGTCACGGGAGCAAGCATAGATACATTCCTCTCTGCGAATCTTGACCCGTATATGAGGTCATCACAGAGGACATTGCCCAACTTCAATATGATAGATGGTCAAACATCATTGAAATTGACTCTCCCCGCTTCTTCAGAAACCATTTTGTATCTATTTGCCACAATGGAAATGGACAACGCAGAGATGCTCGACCACTCTGTTGACCCTGACAGCATGACCGAAGAAAAAATCAATGGCGATGAAAAGCCATTTGATGACTACATCTTGCCTACGAAGCAATATTCTTTCTAATGTTGAAATAAACCCCATCCAAATATTGCATTCTTTTTCTTGCATTTGTAATCTTGCGAAAAATCATTCACATGAATAAGAAGGTTCTTTGGATTAGTCTCGCTTCAGTAGCGACATTGGGTGTTGGAGGTTTTTTCGCTTGGAGACATTACAAGAAGAAAAAGGAAAACCAATTAGAGAAAGAAATTGAGTCGCCTCAAGAGGAGACCAAACAAGTTTCGGGCGAGCAACAGGCTCCTCCCCCTCACGTAGATATTTTAGAGAATGTCGTCTATCTATCCGCCAAGTGGTGTCCCGCTTGCAAGCAAAATGAAGAAACCGCTGAAAAGCTATTTGACAAGTACCAAAACAAGGTGGAAATGAAGTCAATTGATGCCGATTCAGAAATTGCTAAAAGCTACGGATTCCAACTTGACCTCCGTCAAATTCCTGTGTTGGCGTTTGTCATTGATGGAAAACCAATTCATAAAATGCTTGGCACACACTCATTGGAGGACTACGAGGAAATGTTTCAGAAGTATTTCCCTTCTCTGAAAACCACAAAAGAGGTTGCCGTTCAAGCCCCTAAAAAAGTAAAGAAGGAGAGTAAGGCTATTGCGGAAATACCTGCAACATCAGAAAATGGAGTTTCAAAGTCTGAAGCCGAAGAAACAACGTCAGAAGATGCTTAAATTCTACGAACTACCCTATTCTTTTGACGCTTTGTCACCATACATTTCAGAAGAAACAATGGATGTCCACTTCAACTCTCACTACAAAGGCTACTATGCCAAGACCCTTGAGGAGATGGAGCGTCTTGAGATAGATGCTGATTTGGTGGAAATGATTGACCAAAATCTTTACGAAAAGTCAGATAAATTAAAAGACAATTTTGGAGGGTTTTACAACCACTCCATCTTTTGGTATATGCTTCGCCCCAAGGGTGACAAAAACTCTGTCCCCACAAGGAATTCTCTTCGTCTTATTAAAAGAGATTTTGGCTCTTACGATAAGTTCAAGGAGATGTTTTTGAAAGAGGCAAAGTCCCGATTTGGAAGCGGGTGGACGTGGTGGGTGTTAGACCCGAAAACAGGAAAGACCGAAATCATTACAACCCCCAATCAAGACTTCCCCGAAATGGACGAGTATGGACGAAAAGTCCCATTGTTGGGAATCGACGTGTGGGAACACGCTTATTATCTCGATTACAAAAATGGACGTGCGGAATACGTTGAAAACGTACTCAATGACGCAATCAATTGGGCATACATCGAGGATAGGGTTACTACCGCATTGAATTTAACATGAGTATCCAAATGACTTTAGGAGTACGACAAGAAGTTGACAGATTGCTTAAAGAGGCCAACTCTATCATGATGGAAGTCCAATACAAAGGGGTTTCTAAAGAAGAAAAAGCCAATGCAAAAGAAAAGTGCATTCCACTATACAATCAAATCAAAGTGCTTGACCCCTACACGTACAATTTGATTACAACCAATCTTGACAATGAGTAGTTTTCAGTTGTTCACTATGATTTACTTGGCTTTTCTGACTGCGTTTTTGTATTACACTTGTCAGAATGGGGATTGACAAGGTGAATCCACTTGTTGAAAAAGGATTCATGCATCCCCGTAGAAAAATCCCCCATTAAAGAACGATGCGGGTAGAGATACATTGAAAGTTTCTCACCCGCATTTTCTATTGGAATAATGTACCAAACCCCTATGGGGTGACATAGAACCGCAATTACGTCTATTTGCTCTTTGGTATATCGTCGTTTGCTTCCACTTCCATTCGCCACCTTTACAACGTAAACATCACCGCTTGTCTGTGTCTCACGGGTTGATGATGTCATTTTTACTTGAACCCGTAGCAAACGACTTCCGTTGTCAACTACGAAATCATATTTGCAAGCACTAAAAGGACGAGAGGCCACGAGACCAAGTTCCATGCATTTTGCAAGAAAAAGCACCTCACCAATGTTGTCCATGCCCTAAAATAAAGGGTTAGACCGCATTGGGAGATGCTTAATGGAAGTTAGTTGTCAACAACAATCTATTAACTACCTTCCTTGCCCTCGGTAGCCTTTTTTGTATTGGCTACTTGATTTGTGTTTACTTGATTTCGTTTTTGCGTGAACACCTTTGCGTTTGGTTTTGCCTCCAAACACCTCAAACGAATTTGCTCCAATTTTTCGTGCCATCGATTAGAATGTTGATTTTTGTAGTTCTCCTGAAACGGGATTTCTCTCTGCGTAATATCGGGCCACTTTGGTGGTTCCTCCAAAGCGATTGTCTACTTCTACCATATCCGAGTAAATGATGAATTTATCGGTGTGACGTAGCGTATGGATGGTGGCACTCAACCGAGTGTTTCCAAGGTCTCTAATCGCTTCTAATGAAGTGATGCTTCCGTGTGACTCTAAATAGTCGAGAAGCCTTTCTTTGTGTGTTACTCGTGGCATTATGATAGGTCTGAAGGGTTCATGATAAGTACGTCTCCCAAAAGAGAAATATTTGTGTAGTGAGAAGCCAACTCATTGTGTTGTTTTTCGTAGATAATACCCTCTTCATTAACAATAGCAATAAAGAGGTTGCCTTGTGAGGTGAAAGGCACTACTTCAATTTTCCCACCTACCTTTTGCTGAAGAAATGTGAGAGACTCTCCTGAAGGGATGTCAATGACTTGAGGTTCGGAATCGCCAACTTTGATGAACATGGCTTTTCCCTTTTGAATGTCGTTGCATCTCATAGTTCTTTGATTGAAACAAATTTTTGAATCAGTTTGGCGAAGTCCTCTGCATGGGCAGAAGTGGAGGGCTGTCCCCCTATTGACCATTCAGTAAGGGAATTCATAGTGTTCCACAAAGACTCGCTCTTGTAGTCATAAATGCGAAACAGGTAAAAGTCGGGGGTGTCTTTCAAGTCTTTCGGAACATACTTGCAGACCCATTCTTTTTGAACCTTGTCATCAGCCGATGGGGTATCATAAGTAGGAATCCCAAGAGTGTCCTCAAGGTCATAATATTTGCAGTCAGTCAAATACGTCTGTCGGCTTGATTGCAATCGGGGAATGTCATCATCCTTGTCATAGACATAGATGTCACCCAAGTCGGGATAAGGGTGGTTTCGCTCAATGTGGCGCATAGGTAAGGGGTTTAAGGGTTTCGTAAGCAAGGTAAAGTGCGCTTGACTAAAAAACAAAAAAAGGAAGGCGAAAAGCCTTCCCTTCTTGGTTATCGAATTTGCTCAATGATGCGCTTGGCTTCGGCATCTTTGGCAATGCAGATTGTAGTTGACTTATTTGGAGCGGTGAAGTCTCTCAAAATCACTTCATATTCCTTGGCGGTATCGAAGTAGTCTCCTTTCATGAAAAAGAAGCGTTCCGAGTCGTCAGTTACGAGCGTGAAAGAGGAGTCTGAAGTAATGTATGACCCATATCCATCAAATTCTCCATGCGCTACCTGAAACGAACAACGAATGAATTGGCTTTGAGGTGAGGTTTCATAGTCAACAGACGTGACTTTGACTCCATTGTTGGAAGTTGAGGTGGTGAGTTTAGGGCATTCATTCTGTGCGTTACTCACGAGGCTTACAATCATCACCATTGGTAAAAGGACTTTACGCATAACTCATAATTTTTGGGGTTTAACTCTGTCCGCAAGTTAAGCACACTTTACATACGAGTCAAGGTTTGAAATGTAAAAAAAAGAAAAAAGGGGCCGAAGCCCCTGATTTCCAATGTTTTGTAATGTAGGAATTACTTCAACTTCTTAATGATAAAGTAAGCCGCCACACCTACGCCAACGGCAATAAGTGCTTGTTGAGTAGATAATCCGAAGATTTCTCCACTTGCTCGCTTCCATTGAACGGGTTGTCCTGTTCCGCCTTTCTTGCGTCTCATGAACTTACCGCTTTGCTTTTTCCATTGAACGGGTTGTCCTGTTCCGCCTTTTTGACGTCTCATGAACTTACCGCTTGCCTTACTGAATTTGCCGCTCGTGGGAGGTTTTGGTAATGAGCCTCCAAAGTCACCGCCCTGTGCTCTCAAAACATCTTTAGGGGGACAATCACAACTTGAAGGACAATTTCCATTTGCATCTTCTGAACCGCAGTAAACCGCATTTCCTGGCCTTCCGTAAGGACAAGCCCGATAACACCATGCTCCTTGTGCCATTTTCTTTCTTTTTTTCTTTGTTAAAATTATCGTCTGCCGTCAGGTGAAACTAAACTTTGGCAACAATCGCAGTTTGCTTCGTCTGTACCCATATTGCTTGTTACGAACCCAAAGCAAGTTGGCTTACAATTCGGCCCGCAACAGCACTTAAATTTACCCGACCCCGAAGCGCGATTCGGGCCTCCCTGCGGAACTCGCATCGGTCTTCCGCTTTGACCTCTAAAATTTCTATGTCTCATTTTTTTTTGATTAAATACTTAAAGGCTTAACCCCTGCCTTTTTCAATAATGGAGCCGCAAGGAAATACCAAGCACCAACACCCACTACGATAAGACCGACTTCATGAAGGAAATCGCCCATCGCTCCTGAACGCCCTGAAGCCATCATGAATTTTGCATTTACTGATTGTCCTGAACGACGAGCGGGTACTACCCTTCTTTGTCTTCCTGACTGACTCCTAAATGCTCTTTGTGCAGTAGCTGATTCACCACCACAAATCTTCGTGCATTCTTGAAGTGTTCCTGTTCCAACGCATCCCGCAAAGTAAACGTCACAGGCTCCTGTGGCTTTTTTGGGTGCGTTAAATTGTTTTCTATGACCTGCCATTTTGATTCTTTATTGTGAAATGCAATTTAGGTATTATTTTTTTCCCTTTTTTGCCTGTTGTTGACGCGCTACGTTGGCCGCAGTACCCCGACCAATTTCCATTGCTTCCTTGTTGCTTTTGCCTTCTGCGCGATAACGAGCGGCAACTTTCATCGCCAACTTATCAAAGTCCGAAACTTCTTTACGCTTTTTCGTTTTTCCTCCCTTATCAAAACTCTTGGTAGGCTCAATAAAAAGTCCTGCCTCAAGGAAACTTGCACCATAAAAAGGGTCAAATTTTTTCACATGATACGCGCCTGTATCAAACTTTTTAGTCATATTCTTTGCCATCCTCAAAGCACCATTGAACGTCTTTGAGAACTTCATTTGAGGCATCCCGTCTTTGTCTACTACTAACGCAATAAACTCTTTGCCATCTAAAATTGGTTGAGGAGCAGTAATTCTACCTCCTTTCTCCATTTCCCTGCTTCCCTTATCCATAGTACCTACTGAAGCGTACTTCCTGCGTCCCATCGACTTCTCCATAGCCGCGCTTTCATCTCTGCGGTCTTTACGCGATTGCTTTTTGGTGCGTTCTGCGCCCTTGCGTGAACCAAGGCTTTCATCCAACTTGTCGTCGTAGCCCTGCGTCTTGCCTCCGTGGGCAAATCGACGAGAAGTTGCGTCATGGATAGCACGTTGTGCCTGACCAATAAAGTCTAAAATTTGTTGTCTGCTTTTTCCAATAATATCCAAAGACTCTTCTTCAGTAATCTCTTGGTTTTTCTTTCTGAAGTAAGACAATTCCCCCCGATTTAGAGCCGAAATTGCAGATTCAATAGGCTCCAAAATTGATTTGTACTTGTAAACTCCCCCCGCCTCTACAACCGCTTTCTCCGCCAATTCAAGAGATATTCTAACCCCTTGAAATCCCTTGCTTCCGCGACTAATAATTGCATCTGCCACATCGAGTTCCTCTCTTGCTTCAATCAGCAGACGCTTGGAGTCATCAAGCATTCCTCCCTCTGCCATCATTCTATCGCCCATATCCATGGTGCCAACAGCCGCATACTTCCTGCGTCCCATCGACTTCTCCATTCCCGCGCTTTCATCTCTGCGGTCTTTACGCGATTGCTTTTTGGTGCGTTCTGCGCCCTTACGTGAACCAAGGCTTTCGTCCAACTTGTCGTCGTAGCCCTGTGTCTTGCCTCCACGAGCCATATTGGGATTGAAAACAAAGGTTTTGAAGTCCTTCTCGATGAACACATATCCATCGTCTTCA
>MDSV01048623.1_pt1 | contig 12451 bp, 14 predicted proteins | sample 810851 | NCBI WGS metagenome assembly MDSV01 (sample SAMN05326640, study PRJNA326480) | marine metagenome | isolation source: seawater | place: Atlantic Ocean: North East | collected 2012
CGGGTATCGGCAGGTCCGGTGTACTCGCGCAGAGTGACGAGCACTTTGTCCTTGACGATGTTGCGTGCGGAAGCCGTTCCCAGGGTTTGGTCGGCGGTCCGCTCACGGGACTCCTTGGTACCAGGCTTACCCCAGAAGCGATAACGATCCAGCTGCACGGTTTGTCCGGGCTGCTTGCTGAAGTCGTGTACCACTACCGGCTCAACTGCCATCTCAATGATGTAGGCAGGATGAGGACGATAAAGCTCTGCACCAAGAAGCTTCGGAAAATCATTATCAATCCACATTGGGATTAACTCCGTAAGCTAAAAGGTTTATAAACGGCATTACGACATTGCCGCATAATTAGATGTTAGTGATATTTGATATCATTTAGTGGTGATACCCCAGAATACTTGGTAAATGGAATTTATTGATAACCACGAATGGATCCCAGTCCATTCTCTAGCAGGGTTTGAATGCTGTATTGAGTACTACATCAACTCAAAAGGTGATGTCAAAAGTACCAAAGGTACGATTGAACGCATCCTTAAACCTAAGAAGAGTAAGACTGGCTACCCTGTCGTTAACCTTACACAACGTATAGGTCGTAAGAAACTCATTACTGTACCTATTCATACCCTTGTAGCATTTGCTTTCCTTGGTAATCCTCCTACTCCGTATGGACGCAAGAAAGGATGCTGTGTAGTTCACCACATTGATGGCGACAAAATGAATAATGCAATAGACAATCTACGTTGGAAGAAACGGGCGGAATGAAAAGTTGTCTAAAATAGAAGGATGTAATGTGTAATTTCAATGGCTGATTCCCTTACTTTGAAAGGAACGAAGCACGTCATAGATCAGACTGGCGATGAGATGCTGCTCGTTCGGCCTAAGCGTGGCGGCGATACTCATCAAGTTCCTCGTTGGTGGGCTCTTAAGAAGAGCGTGCAATATACAGCTGCAGCCATCATTAATGTTTCTACCAGCACTGGTGACCTAGCTTTGGTTATCCCTGTAGACGCAGAGAATACTCAGCTTGAAATTCGTAGTGATGGTGACGGCAATTTCATGTTCCCCGTTAACCGTGGGATTGATCGTGTAGCTGTGATGTCCCAGGATCTTTCAACGTTCTACGTTGAGTATCAGTTTGCCAAGATCAGCGGTGGTCCTGTATTGAAGCGGACGGTTAATGCTCTGCCTACTCCTCCTGATCCTGATCCTGCAGTTGTGGTGCCTGAAGGTCCCACCTTCGTTGAGCGTGTTGAGGATGCAACCTTCACCTATGCAGTCACTGTAGATAGTGGAGAGTTTGAATTGAACGGTGTAGCTAATGCTGGTGTGGCTGGTGCTGTAGGAGATATCTTCTACTTTGATCTGTCTGATGCCTCTAACTCTGGACATCCTTTCAAGATCTACACCGACAGCAGCAAGACTACTGAGGTCACTGTTGGTGTTGAGCAGCAAGGAGCTGACCTATTGTTTGAACCTCCTATTGCAGGTACCTTCAGTTACCAGTGTGCTAACCACGCAGACATGGGTGGCACCATTACCGTCAGCTAGCTAGGAAACGACGCTGATCGGCTGGTAAATCAAACTCAGATATAAACTCACTACCGACTGTCATACGCACGTTGTATGGCAGTCTTTTTGTGTTACGTGCATGGAAGCCAATATAGAAAAAGCTGGATGGGTTTACATACATAACATCGTATGGATGCTCTACACGATCCTTTGTATACAACCTAGTATCAAACCAAGCATCAATATACTTGTTACCTGTCTTTAAGTTATTGAGATCAATTCTCACTAATGGTCTCGGAATAGATTCAAGTGTATTGCTAATCGTGGCTGGCTCGTAGGTATTGATTGTAAATCTATCTTTTTGGAAATCCATGACAGCCTGCTCGTAGTAGAGCCCTTCATCTACTGCATCAAAGTCAACGAACGCAGGGAAGTAAGTATTCACTGGAATGTCGTCAGTACCAAATACAGATACAGCTGACAGGATGTCTAGATCAATCTTGATAAAGATGTTCTCTGCACCAAATAATCCTACTGTGTCTTTGTAGTTGATTGATTGTGGAATTGCTGTAATACGCTGAGGTCTAGCATTTATCAGACTGTTAGATGACTTAGCAAAGTCAAGCGTTCTATTAGGTGAGAAATATTCGGGACGTGCTGACCCGCTACCACCCATTGACAGCCTGTAAACATTCTCCTGCTGGGTTACGTCCATTACGTCAACTGCTATTCCTTTTTATATTGTAATTTACAAATAACAGCTTATATCAGTGCCTGCTTCACGCAATCCACGAATTGCTTTTTGCTCTAATGTACGTACCCGATCACGGCTCATGTTGAGGATCTGCCCAATAGCAGTCATTGACATTGGCTCCAAGATTTCATTGCCAATGCCGTAGCGCATTGAGATTACTGCAGCTTGCATCTCAGGCAGATCTTCAATCAACTCACGAATATCTTCTTTGATGAACTGACGCTCAAGCAGGAAGTCAGGAAGCTGTGTCTCGTCTTCAAGCAGGTCAATCAAAGCCGTGTCGCGGTTTTCACCGATCTTGATTTCAAGAGAGGTTGGTTGACGTGCCTTACACATTAGATCTTTGATTTCTTCTACTGTCAGGCCGAGGTGATCAGACAGCTGGAAGACATTGGGAATCTCACCATTGAGCTGACTCAGTTCACGCTGGGCTTTCTTAAGTTTGTTGAGGTTCTCAGTAACATGGATCGGTAGGCGGATGGCACGGCTCTTTTCCGCAATCGCCCTAGTAATGCCTTGTCTAATCCACCAATATGCATAAGTACTGAACTTATAGCCACGACCAGGGTCAAACTTCTCAACCCCACGGACGAGACCGATCGTCCCTTCTTGGATGATGTCCAAGAGTTCCATGTTCCGCTTGGTGTATTTCTTAGCAACTGAAACAACGAGGCGGAGATTAGCGGTGACCATCTTGTCTTTCGCTCGTTCGCCATCTTTGATTTGTTTGTGGAGTTCTTTTTTTGTGATGCCGAGGACAGCAGCTTTGTCCTCCTCCTCAATAGCTTGAATTTCCATTAGGCGCTGAACTTGTCGTCCAAGCAGGATCTCTTCGTCATGCTCCAGAAGAGGAATCCGTCCGATATCACGAAGGTAAGAACGAACGGAATCTCCTGACAATTTAACGCTCATATGCTTCTCTTAGGGTATATATTAAATATAACCTACATCCTAACAATTGTCTACCCTAATTGTGAATTAGTCGCCGTATATTCCAGCAAACCTTCTACTTTCTTTAGGGGCTTCTCCGCTTTCTAACGACTCTACTGCCATAGCCTGTGCGGCATGTTCGTTATATCCACGTTCTCTGAAATTGTCGTAGTTACGCTCATACTTCTCTACAGAAGAATCAACGTCTTCTCCATGCGTAACCATCTCGGCTGTTAGTTGGTTTGCAGCCTGGTCTGGCATACCATCTGATTTGAGATGTTTCCAAATAGTCTGGAAAATCTCAGGATCATTTTGAGTTTGTTCGCCAGCTAAACGCATCGGCTTATTGTCTACGACTATCTATTATTGTAGTAAATCAGCCGTAGCGTCGGGTTGAAATTGCCTCTTGAGCAAGATCAGGACTTGCACCCATTGCCATTGCTTTACTAGTAGCAATATCACTGCGGAACTTCTCCATCTGAGGAGGAGACATGTTGCCCATAGCAAGGGTTGCAGGAGCATTCATCACGCTGAGGATCTCGCCTTTGCGCTGCTCCATCAAAGAGTTAGCTTTATAGTTAGCATTATCTTCAACAAGACCACCTTTACGGACTTGCTGTACAGCATTTGCATTTGCTTGCTGCATTCCAGTCATTGTGTTCTGCTGAATGCTCTGCTCTTGCATTCGCATATTATTGAATGGCTGAGTATTTTCCTGCACTTTGGAAGCGGGACCACCATCAAACATGTTGGGTCCAAGAGGAGCTGAAGTCCTCTCCATGCCAGTAATTCCACGAGCAACGTCGGAATTATGAAGAGCTTCTTCTGCAACAGTAAAAGGTGATACGCGCATCTTTAAACACTAATCAATACTTATATTGTAAGGGGTTCACAAATGGAACCCCTTTGTTATTTATCAAACGTCCTGGACAAGCATCTTGGATTGGAAAGCTTGACCTGGAGCTTGTGACAGATACTGCCATGCGTTCTCAGGGTTCTGATCCATCATCTGAGCGAATCCACCCCAGAAGTCGTTAGCAGCGTTGGCTTGACGACCGGGAGTAGGCATGTCCATCTGTGGGCGCTGGAAGGACTGAGGAACGTTGTTCTGTTCCTGAGCCTGAATCTCAGCTTCAAACTGAGCACGAGCTTCGTACTGCTGACGCTCTGCAGTTTCAGCAGCCGTCTCAGTCGGGTAAGGACCGTTAGGACCGAAGAAGTCGTTGACGTAATCAGCCAGAACGTCAGGGTTGGTGAGCATGAGGTTCATTGCTGCACGCTCTTCACCAGCTGCCTCAAGCATGAGGGACTGGGACTGACCACGCTGAACTTGCTCAATCAGAGCATCTTCAACAGCACAGGCATAGGTGTTAAGCAGCTGAGGTGCTTCAGCACCAAAGTGCTCAAGAACTTCAAGACTTTGATCAGAGATCTGACTCAGGTAGCCATCACTTACGCTTCCGCTTTGGAGCTGGCTTGCCTGTTGGTCTAGCATTGCCTGCACCTGGCCCGCCGAGTAACCCTGGGTTGAAGCTTGGGGACTGGAAGTCTGGGGTGCCGAATACTGGGCTTGCTGCTGGGTTTGGGCTACCGAAGCCCAATTGGTTTGTGTATTGGCCGGAGGCTGTGCTGTCTGCGCTTGGTACGTTGAGTATTGAACCGGGGCTGGGGAGAGGTTGCTTGTATTCAAGCTTGCGCTCAGGGCCTGAAACGCCTCCTGCCATGGATTCCCTGCCGAAGCCTGCGCTGCCGGGGCTGCCTGGTACGCCGGATGCTGATCCATTGCCAGTTGGGGCATTGGGGCCGATGCCTGGTAACTGGGTTGTGGGCTCATCCCTGACGGGGCGGCCGAGACCGGAGCGGCGCTTGTCGGCATCGCTGAGGGTACTGATGTTGTCGTCGCTACTGCTTGGCTTGTACTTTCCACTGTAACTTAGCTCCTTACGTAAATAATCTAGGGACCGATATAAAAATCCTGTTAGGTCCAAATTAGGATCAGACGCCAATGGTAGATCTGGTGTCTGTGGGTGTGGCAGCTGGTAAAGGTTACCGAGCATGCCGACGAATGAATTAATTGCTTGTTGTGTCTGTTGGACAACCCTGAAGGGGAAGCCACTCATCATGGCTGCTCTCTCTTCTTCTGTTTTATTGGGGAACAGATATTTAAGAGCTTCAATAGATCCGACACCTGCTTCTTGCAGGTTACGAACGACAATACTGTTTTGTAGAATCTCGTCCGCGCTGTCTTCAAATACTTGACCCATCCAACGCCAGTCAACTTTAGTGCTGCCGTCGGGGATTAGACCAGTGACGCCTTGTGGCATTTCGCCTGAATCAAGTGTAACACTTAGAAGTTCCATTCTTTGACGTTCATATTTTTGGAACGCCTTAGTAAACTTCTCTTCTGCTTTGGCATATTCTTCTGGATCTTGGAAGTCTTCCATCAAAGGGATGTCAGGTTTGACAAGACCCATTGCTACACCGAAGCTTTCATCAAACATGCGTTCTTCATGCTTGATCATCATGCCGAACAACCGACAAAGACCGTACGTGAATAGAGCACGGCATTTCTTTTCAGCTGTTGCGGCTACACGTCCATAGACTGTCTTGATTTCATAAGCAGTAGATGCTGCTTGAATATCAAGATCGTCAACACCACCAAGAGCCAACCGGATCTCTTGACGGTACTGTTTGACGTACATGTTCTGGTCACCACTCACACTGTCAGGTGTGAGGTAACTAATCCGGTCGGTTGCTTCCAGGTTAGCGATAACCCTAGGCACCTTGATTTGCCCGTCTAAGGCAGATGCACCACCGAATGGCTCACTTACCCTGGTACTGGATCTTCCAATAGCAGAGAAGCCCGCCTGAGAGCTGATGGTGGGACGGAAGCTGTTCTCTTCACCGCTCTCAATGATGTCGTGCTTAGGACGACTAGAGATCAGTGTGGGATTACCAAAGAACTTGAGGTTCTTACGAACGTTCTTTACCAGCTCATCGTGATACATGATCTGGTTTTCCAACCACTCAAACTCACCGTTGCCTGTGGCTTCTCCGGTGCAGTCCATGTAGTTGAATACTTCAACAGCAGGGATGAAGCCCAAGCTGTTTGTAAGTGTCTCTGTCTGACCTGGCATGGTCAGAGGTTGTTGACCCATCGCATTGTCAAACTCAATCTTCTCATCTGAGATGGTTTGCTCAATACGATCCCTAAATACGTTCAGACGAATATACTTTTTCTTACCTGGCTTATTCCCATCTTGCGGGAAAGCGTCAAAATTCATATCTTCCTGAACACTGAAGCTGTAGTTCAGAATGACATTACTAATCTGATTGTCTTGTCCTCTATAACACCGGTAGTTGTCTTTAGAGAAATACAGCAGCTGGTAGTCATCTCCTGAAGGACGGAAGTAAAAGAGACCTTGACCGTCACACAGGAAGTAATCAACAATGCTGTCAAGCTTCATGTCAAGCATGTTGTACTCACAGACTTTTGCAATGAAGTCTTTACGAGCACCGTAACTATCTTGATCAGCGTAGAACTCAATACCACGACGCAGCATGAACATGCGCATCTGAGCAAGGTGAGAAGACACAATCATCGTGTCAACCGCTAGGTCTCCACGACGTTGTTTAGCGGCTAATAGTATCTGTTGAAAGCCGGTTTCTGCTTGCTTCATTGTATGTCTCTTTTTCCTTTAGTCTATCGCTTTAGAAGTTCATATACTCATTAGCCATACCCTTGATATCTGGATCTTCTACCTTCTCTTCGGCATTATTGCCTACCCAATTAAAGTTCATGTTTGACAGATCGCCAAAGATGTTCTTGTTCATCAGCATTGCATTGTCGTAAGAATTCTGCTCACGAGCACGGATGCGTTGATCAAGTTTCTTTGGATTAATGTAGCTATTCTGTTCTGCACGTTTAATTGCACTCAGCGCAATATGAGAAGTGTTTTGATACCTCTTCTGTGCATCAGCATTGAGCGTCTGATTCCTATCTAGACGGGCAGCTTGTGCACCATGGCTGTCGTCAGGTGCGTAGTATCCAGCCAGAGTAGCCATAGTGGCAGGAGTGTCAGGACCCTCTCCATTTGAGTTGTAAACAAAGGAGCGATTATCTCCACCGTACTGACGGATAGAGTTGTCTTGCCAATTGTTGACTAGATTGTTGTTACCTTTAATTGCGGTATCAATATCGTTGTCTTGGTTGATTTTCTGCTCTTGCTTATTTGAGATCTCTGTATTGTTTCCTTGAGCATTGTTATTTGAATTGGCGGTGTTATTACTAGTGTTATTTGCGGCTTGCTGCTGTGCTGGAACGCTACCTGATTTGATCTGTTCGTAGAGTCCACCTGCAGCACCTTTAGCATTCCCTGAATACAACTGATCAGGATTAGAATCCAGCTGTTTCAAGATATCTTGATCAGAAGCACCGCCTGCTTTGGCGGCATAGTAATCTTTATGCCCGAAACGTTCAGCACTATTGCCATACTGCATGCTGTACTGCTGCGCCTTCTCCTTAGCGTTGGCGTGATTGTTATTAATGTTCTGGTTGGTAGACATGTTTAATACCTATCAAGAGAAGTAATCTGTCATCCAGGCATCTTTCCAAGAACCTGATCCACCGAACTGTTTAACAGAGTTGTCTTGATTATTGGTGACAGTATTGTTACTTCCGTTAATTGAATTGGTAATGTCGTTGTCTTGGTTGACATTCTGAGTCAAGCCAGCAGAGACAGCGTTGTTGATGATCTGTTCGGTACTACCACCGCCGCCGACATCATTGCCGCCTCCTCCGGTACCGTCTCCACCGCCTGTATCTCCACCACCACCTGTATCTCCACCACCTGTATCATCTCCGCCGCCACTATCTTCATCGCCACCACCAGTATCACCTGTCAAACGTGCGTAATCTTTCTCACCAAAGCTGCTACCTTGCATAGCTTTGACGATATCAGAGTCACTATATCCTTCAAAATCATATGCTTCTCTGTCTACTTCTGATAGACGCTCTGCGGTCCGCTCAGGATCAGCTGCAATACGATCACGAATCGCAGCATTCCTATCTGCCCTTGACAGTTCTTCGCCCGCCATGCGAGTGCCGTTAGATCCAGCCATTGTGCTATCTATAAATCAAAGCTGTCACTATTGTAGTCTAATTGTAAACTTCCTCGTCTCAATAAGCCTCCCATAGTTAACACCATACTGTCTACAGCGTCATCATGTTGTGAATGACCAAAGTTCAGAAGTTCTTCTTCTAATACATCCCACTTACGCCATTTATTCCAAATAACTCTCTTGGTCTCATATAAGCCAAGCACACCTCGCAGTCGGGCTAACTTGTCACCTTTGAATCCTTTCACTGGACTAACAGTTAGGTTGTAGAGCGCACGGTTCTCATGCATGATTCGTCTGAAGTCCCCCTCAAACGATGTTTGATATGCAACAGCTTCAGGCCATACCATGCACGGTGACATGGTTGGGAAGAACTGTCCTTCGTCATTCTCTAGAAGGATGTTCCAGTCACATAGCATTTCACATAACGTATCCATCTTCTGTATGTTTCCCATCGTCCGTTCACGACGTTGATCAATCAGATAGATCTTCCCATCTTTGATTCCACCAAGGGTGAAGACCGTCCAGTCATTCTTCTGTGATAAACCAGCAGACAAATCAATACCTACACCGAGGCAGTCATATTCTTCAGGCACTTCTGCTTTAATGATCAGCTCAGGTGAGATACCAACGTCAGCATTACGTACGGCTGTATTGAGATACTGATAAGCAAAAGCAACACGATCCTCTGTCTTACGTTCGTTCAGGTATTTCATTGACCAGAACTCTGGCCAGTAACTACGTTGTCTACCGTCAGCGTCTGTTATGACTGCTTGCTGAATAATCTGTCTCCAATTGTTTTTAGGAACGAACAGAGTTTGGTGGACATCGTCAAAGTGAAAGCGGGTGCCAAGACATATTGCTCTTGCACCTTGGAACATCGTAGGAGCGATAACGTTAGACCACGTTTGCTCCATCTCTCTCCGAATATCCGGATTGTTGATGGAAGCAGCGGACTTGATAGGGTCATCAATAAGCACAAGCTGGGATCGCTTTGAGGTGATAGCACCTTTGAGACCACCACACGCAATAGTGAATGCTTCCTCACCTGCTGTGTCAATTCCAGCGAAGTCGTAGTCAATTGACCAGTACTCGTCGGAACGCTTAATCTTAGATAGTCGTACCATCGGGAAGACTTCGCGGTACTTGTTACTCTGCAGAATTCCCTTGATTGTTGCTGACTTTGCACGGCTAATGTCCACCATGTAAGCGATGTACAGGATCCGCAGCATTTGCTTGGCAGCTGCATGTCGGCCTATCATCCAAGCTGCAAACAAACCAAGGACAGTGGACTTTGCAGATCCTCGCGGTGCCAGGATTGATGTGTTTGGTCCGCCGATCCCTAGTAGACATTCGCTATCCTTTCCTGTGCATAATTCGTTGTGCCATTCCATCATGTGTTTCGCAGGCGTCTTGCCCATGAACACACAAAAATCGTAGAAGTCGTCTCTTGCTTTTAATACTTCTTCTGAAGGTGGTTTGGTTGTCACCTTTGTAGCGGTCATCAATGCCGCTCTCTTAAATGCTAACGATGAACTTGCAACAGCCATACCCTAATCTTTATTTTTAGTGTAGCTAGTTATAGTCTCCCAAGTGCATAAAGCATTGCCAACCGTTCTTCTGCACGCTGTTTTGCACGCATGATTACAGCACGTCGTCTGTCTTCTTCATATGCAATACCAATAGCACGTGCAACAGCTGCAGCTTCTTCTGCTCTACTTGACATGAAGAACCCATCTACACTTACACCTGGAATAGATGGAAGACGTTTGAGCATTGTTCCCTGTAGACGCAAGCGCTCAACACTTGTATCAGGTATAGAAGCACCTAGATCTTCAAGTGTAATGTCTAGATCACGCATTGGTTAGCTCGCTATAGAGTTTTGCCCAGACCGCATTAATTGCGTTTTCCATTGGTTCAGCGAATTGCGGGTCGTCTTTAAAAATTCCAGTAAGTTCACGCATGACTCTGTCGGCTCCGGCAAGGACGAGTCCCCGTTTATCAGTAGACTTATTGAACCTTTCGGATGTCTCAATGTGAGAACGCAGCTCTTTTTCCAAGCCCGCCAGCCTGGCAGCACCGTTATCTCCTTTGACTTCCCCGGAGGTAATTGCCATTCGTAGTTCTTGAATATCAGAGTGCAGGGCACTAATCTCACTGTTAAGAATTCCACGGCGATCTAACTTCTTATACTTCATTTTGACCCATCTACTGAGGTCAGTGAATGTGCCTGGATATCCGAAGATTCCAGCGTATACCCAAATCTCAATGATGGAGGGAGTTACATCACAAAATTCTCTGAACTCTTCTGTGTCAGCAGCTGGTAGTGTATCCAGCCACTGCTCTACATAGTTGAGATAAACTTTACCTGTCTCTGTCTTAGTTGTCATCAGAATGCCCTCGCAGTATTACGTGCATACATATGCATGTTGGCACGATCCTTAGCTTTGTTTCGTGTCTCGTTGTCCTGTGTCAGACGAGTTTCAGTACCGGTTGCTTTGGTGTTATCAATAGTTCCCTGTGCATTGACCTTGGCAACATCCACGGTCTTATCAGCACCGTACATAGAAGCTTCTTTACCAGCAGTTGCTGCGAACTTCTCAGCATCAGCTCCAATCTGTGCGGATGAAACAGTTGCACCAGCTTGCGTCTTAGCTACATCCTTACTTGCTTCTGATGTCTTGTCTGCAACAGTCACGTCTGCACCAGCTTGTGTGGATGCCACATCACGGCTTGCATCAGCCTGAGTGCCTGCCACATCTGAGCGACCAGCAACTTCACTGTCGGTGATGTACTTATCAGCGTCGTAGCGTCCCTGTGCAATCTTCTCCTTAGATTGATTGTTCTGATTATCTGTCAATCTCTGCTGCTCACCTTGAGTGATATAACCAAGGCGATCTTGCTGACCCTGTGCACTGATGTTCAAACGATCCTGCTCACCTACAGCACCAACCATGCCTAGATCACGATCATGCTGTGCATTTGCGAATTGGTTCTTGTATTGGAACTGAGCCTCCATGCTCTGCATTCCATAGTTGAACTCATCCTTCATCAATGAAGACTGATTCCTCAGCTCCATATCAGCTTGGTGAGTCATATTGCTCTGAGCAATGCCCTTGTTGAATTGAGCCATGCTCTGGGACATCTGCTGGTCAAACATTGACTGAACAAGGTTGCCCTGGAATGCTTGCTTTTGTAGGCCAGCTGCACTGTCGGCATCGTACTTCTTGCCAAAGAAGTCGTCCATGATTTGGCCGTAATTAAAATTGCCAGTATCTGCTTTCGCCATTTGTAAAGCGCATAATATATCTATTCTATATTTTAAACGGCTTATAGAATAGAAGTACTGCTCACAAGCGTGATATGAAATTCAACAGTATTGGTGCTACTAGTAATTACGCTCAAGCTGGAAAGGCTGCAGCTGATGAGCTTGTAAAAATCCACGCTGCTGCTCGTGCAAATGCTCCTGATATGGGAGGAATAGTCACGAATGCTGCTAACCGTAAGAGTAAAGAGAAGATTGCAGCTACTAAAGCTATGACTGAAGTAGCTAGGACAGGAATTACTGTTCAAGGTAAAGTCCAAGCTGACAAGATCGTAAAGACAGCCACTAGAGATAGGGACCAAGCTAAACGTAAAGCTGGTGCACTAGCTGTTGCTGGCAAGATGTTCAGCTCAGCTGGTAGCTATATGGGTGAGAAGCGCACTAAACGTGAGGTTGGTAGCGAGGATTCTTGGTACGATTCACAGATTGACAGAACGAAAAATAATTACCAGGAATATAGAGATCTACTATCTACAAATAATGATACCCCAGGAGTAAGCACTAGTACCCCAGACGATAGTTCTGTACCAACACCCTCTGGAAATAATTCAACTGATGGTAAGCCCATCTCTTCCTACCAAGCTACAGGCAAGAAAGGCAAATTCTCTGTAGGAGATATGACAAGGCTGGCAGAAGGTGCTGGATTTACACCAGAGCAAGCACGTGTTATGGGTGCGATTGGCTTTGCTGAATCTGGTGGCAGGGCAGGGATTGATACTGTTCAATCAGGTCTGGATCCTGGTAAGAAAGGCGAGTACTCAATCGGTCTCTTCCAGGTGAATGCTCAGGCACATGGAGATAAGCTCCGTAAGCTTGGA
>MDSV01114515.1_pt1 | contig 12451 bp, 9 predicted proteins | sample 810851 | NCBI WGS metagenome assembly MDSV01 (sample SAMN05326640, study PRJNA326480) | marine metagenome | isolation source: seawater | place: Atlantic Ocean: North East | collected 2012
CCAAATTCAGAAGCATTTTCGGAAGCAAAGGATGCAAATCTTGAGCCATCTCTTAATAATTGTTTTTTCCAAACATCTGAAAAACTTAAATCTGCTATTTTCTGATTTGAAATAAATCTAGACAGTGCACTCCTAGTAACTTCTACTTCTGGAAGTTCAGGCATAAGGGACCCAGATGATGCACGGCTCTTAATTAAGTCGCAAATTAGCACATTTCGGAGAATGATAAAAACCCTGTTTTTTCAAAAAAAATGAGGTTTCTGATGGTAATCAATAATAAGCGTCTTGTCCGGGGCATGTTCATGTCCGTAGAAGCGATGGTACAGAGTATGATAGATGATTTGACAGAAGCAATGGCAGACGCTGGTAAACACGATGGTGGAAACAGCGCAGCTGGAACAAGAGTACGAAAAGCAATGCAATCAGCGAAAGCTGCAGCACAAGCTATTCGTCTGAAAGTTCAATCTGACAAAAACAGCAGATAAGCAAATCATTTGTTGATTAATAACGGGAAAACCGTAACACGATTGCCTCTTCTGGTGCGCCAGAAGGGGCTTTTTTTTAATTTAAATCACACAATGAAACAACATATGTTGTTCCTCAAAACCACTTAATTCAATAGATTCTACAATCTTAATACCTGAATTCAATAATTTTTCATTAGTTTCTAAAAAAATTGCTTGATCTCCACCTTCATTGAATCTTTCAGATGCCCCCTTTAAACTAAGAAGAGCTGTTGAATTAGGCCTCAAAAAACGTTTACAAGCCGTGATAAAAATATCAACTTGTCCTGCTTGTGAAACATCCTGAAATAACCAATCTGCTCCTTTTGGAACTAAATAAGACCATGATTCAAGTTTACGTGCATCTCCAAAAACAGGTATTATCCCTGGTCTTCTAACTGCTAAATGATTTAGATCTCTTAAACACCTTGGAGAAATATCTACAGAGATTAATCTTCCTGAAAATTTATTATTTTTCCCGCAAAGATGATCATGAATATGAGAAATTGTTGTACCGTGGGCTGCTCCAAGATATACTACAGTAGAACCTGGTGAAGGGAATAATATTGCAGGGTCTTTTTTTGTTCTTAAAATCGCAGCACCTAATTTAGAACGATATGGGTCCCATCTTCTCCAAACATCACCTCTTTTTTTTCTAGTAGTTTCTCCATAGACCTTGTTATTTCCATCTGCACTTAATGTCCAAATAGCCCTACCTTCAAGTTTAACATTTGAAGAAATATCTACATTTTTCCTAACCATTAAATCATCTCTTTTTAGAATCAAAATATTGTTTTCTAATTTTTTCAACTTTCTCTTCTATTAGACGAAATTCCTCATCGCCCCAAGAAGTCCCATTAAATGCATCAATTCTTGCAGCTAAACTCATCCTTGCTGCCAACATTCTTGAAATCCTACCTCTAACTGGTTTTGGTGACCTTGAAATAAAAACATGAGAATAAATCAATCCATGTTTTGGGGGCTTTGTTCCTTGTTTCAAATGTGAGAAAAACGCTTTTTCTGCACCCAAAATCTGTACAGTACCAGCAGGTAATCTTGCCAACCTCATTCTTCCATGCGCTGCCACACATAATTTTGCAGCAATCAAAGGCCCTGCTATTGCTGAAAGTGAAGGAAGGTGTTCTAGAGATAATTCTCTAACTGCAGATTCTATCCTATCTAATTGTGACTGTAAACTAGCTACTGATTCAGCCCACTTTTTGATTACTTGCCACTCTGATTCTGAGGGAGGTATATTAGGAGGAGTTACGTTGAAATGATTTGCTAAATCTGAAATAGTTTCAGAAGAAATAATGATTTTTGCGAGTCTATTTCTATCTTCTTCCATTCTAGCCCTAGGAAGTAATAATACAACCCATTCAATTAAGCGGGCTTCTAACAAAACCCAACTACTTCTCAATTCATCTGATGCACGAATTAAATGCTCTAATCTTCTATCTGGATCTGAAGCAGAATCATCTACATTTTGTTTTGATAATATCAATGCTGCTTCATCTAAAATTTTCATTCTTTCATCATCAGGATAAGGTAATTCAACATTTTCAAGGAACTCATCACCAGAATCAACTAAAATAGCCTCTGGATAACGTTGTTGTAAATGTCTAGCCTCTTCCAGAAGAACACCCGAAGATAATAAATTCAGCCTTTTAGCTACTTGCTCTTTATTCAAAGACCTCTTGCAATACTCAACTTCCAATATCTCAAAATTTTCATCAATTACAGCAGCAGCCTGCCAATCTTGCCACAACTTCATGCACGTCCGAGGACAAACTAAACAAAAATACCAATGGTTCAATAATCTAAATTACACTAATAAATGTGTTTTATCTAGTTACTAAAGATACATACATTTAAACCAGCAAAGTCAGCCTCATGATTATTAGCGAGGAATTAGATGTTCTGTCCTGAATGTGGTGCACTATCATTTCCCGACTCAAAGGGTTGGATAAAATGTCCTAATTACAAATGTGGTTATGAAGGGCCCTTAGATAATAAAATGAAAGATCCCGTAACGGGTCAAGAAATTGATTTAGGAAATGTACAATCAAGTTCTAAAGCACAAACAAGAAAATTCGAGATTATAGATGATGGCGATCAAGCTCATGGAGTATTGACAAGTGGATCATATATCTGCCCTAAATGTGATGGGCAAGAAGTATACAGTGAATTAAGGCAAACAAGGGCTAGTGATGAGCCTGAAACAAGACTACTTACTTGTAAAAATTGTAAACACGGCTGGCGAGAATACTAATTTGAGCATTATTTGGATTAAGTAACGTTCAATAGCCTCCAATTAGACCAGAACAAATACTGGTGATGTTATGTTACATGTAGTAGCTGAAAGTAGTATACTTAAAATCATAGTTGAAACACTAATGACTCAAGTAGAAGAAGCAAGATTTGATTTCTATAATGACAGATTAGAAGTCTGTGCAGTTGATACAGCAAACGTTGCAATGATAAGAATGGAAGCAGATGCTGCACTATTTGATACATGGGATTTAGATGAATGTAAAGTAGTAATGGAATTAGCAAAAATGCGCGAGGTCCTTACACTGGCAGCTTCAGGAGAAATGGTTGAAATCGTATTTGACGATGTTGCAAACAGGATCAAAGTTAGTGTAGGGAAAATTGAAAGAACATTAAGCCCAATTAACGAAGACAATGTAAGAGTCCCTCAAAAAGTCCCTGATTTAAATTTAAAATCAATAGCGAAAATATCAGGTATTGAATTATCTAGAGCATTTAGAGCAGCAAAATATGTTGGAGAAATAGTCCATATGTCCATGAGTCCAAATCAATTGGGAATCACCGTACCTGGCCCAACAGATGCAATAGACGTCACATACAGTAATGACGAATTAGAAGATCTTACTTGTGAAAATCAAGTTAACAGCCAATATAGCCTAACCTACATGTTAGATTTAGTTAAAAAATTAGATAGTGTAAATCTAATTACTCTAGCATTTGGAGAAAATGAACCATTGAGAATGAATTTTGGATTTCATGAAGACGCAATTAAAGTCCTATTCCTCTTAGCACCAAGGCAAGATGCATATTGAGTTTTTATTCATGCATGATGCATAATTGATTTCTCAACAACAGACTTGAATAGACACTGATGTTGGCAATACTTGGTCGAGTAATATGGAACAATCAAAAGTCACTGTCCTTATTCCTACCTTAAATAATCATAAAGAATTAGAAATTGTGCTTAAATCACTCAATAAACAAACATGGCGCGGAGATTTAGAAATCGCAGTTGTTGGTCCAAGCAATGACCCAGGGAGAGAAATAACCATTTCCAATAATGCAAAATGGATAGATGATAAAGGAAGTAGAAACCGTGCAGATGCATGCAATGTTGGAATAAAAGAGACTCAATGTGACATTTTATTATTTACAGACGATGACGTAATACCCCCAGAAGATTGGGTTGAAAAATTAGTTAGATGGTTTGAAAGAGATGATGTTGCAGGAGTAGGTGGACAAAATTGGGCTCCAGAAGAAGATCCATTCCTTGCAAAGGTAGCAGATGTTGCCTTTGGAGCAAAGTATGTTACGGCTGGAACAAGATACGGTAAGGTTTCAAAAGGCGAATTAATTGAAATTGAGCATAACCCTGGTTGTAATTCTGGATATAGGAAAAAGGTTCTTGATGAAGTAGAAGGTTTTGAACCAGGTTGTATAGGTGCAGAAGATGTGGTATTAGATCATAAAATTCGCTCTAAAGGACACAAACTTTGGTTTGACCCAGAATCTATAATGCCTCATAGAAGGAGAACACCTCCTGCCTTATTCAAGCAAATGAAAAATTATGGTTATGTAAGAACACTAGCTAATTCCAGATGGCCAGAACTACGCTCATGGAGCCATCTTGCTATTGGAATATTTCCATTATTAGTTTTTTCAAGTATTATCTCAATCATTTTTGGCATAATAATTAACGATATAGAAAATTCAATATCACTATCTTTGACTTCTGAATTATTTTTTCAAATCCCAATAATGTTGTCTACAACATACATTTTAATTTGTTGGATTGGTTCTATTTTAGGAAATTCTCCACACAGAAATGCTATAACAATATTTTTCTCACCAATTATGATCTTTTCTGCGCATTATTATTACGGAATTGGTGTCCTAAAAGGTTTATTTCAAATATATGCAGGAAAAGGTGCAGCAGCAGGATTAGGTATCCAATTAGATGATAAAAAGAGAATTTAAGCGCAATAATCATCAATCAACTTAGTCCATAATGCAAATAATGAAAGAGAAAGTGTCTTCTGTTTTCAAAAATGCCTCATCAGAAGCAGCAAGAAATGCAACTGATGAAGAACAAATCTGGGAAAGCCTCAGAGGAATAATCGTTTTTGGATTAGTTATCGAGGTTGTAATATTATTCTTGCTAAGTGTACTGGATATTCAATATGAATTATTAGGCATGCAGATTGCATATACTGCTGCTATTATCGGCGTACCAATATTTGTAGGTGGTTGTATGATCCTTACATGGGGTAATAAAAAATTCAAAGTAGAATAATTAATTTTCTAATTCTCCGATTTGAATTTGCCATTGACTTTGATAAACACCATTAGAGATTATTAATTCATCATGTGTTCCTCTTTCCACAACAACTCCATCTACCATTGAAAGTATTTCATTCGCATTCCTAATTGTAGATAGTCTATGAGCAACTGCAACAGTAGTTCTTTCTCCTCCAGAATCCAATAAGTTTTGTTGTATTCTTTTTTCTGTTTCTGCATCTAAAGCTGATGATGCTTCGTCTAGAATTAACAAAGACGGGTTCTTCAAAAGTGCCCTTGCCAAAGAAATCCTTGCTTTTTGTCCACCACTTAATTTAACACCTCTTCCGCCAACTTTTGTATCCAAACCTTGTTCTTGTGAATTTACAAATTCTGTAGCACCTGCTAAATCTAATGCATGGTTTACTTCTTCTACTGTGCTTTCTCTTGCATAAACCACATTATCCTTAATAGTTCCATAGAACAAAAATGGATCTTGGCTAACAAATCCAAGTTGATTCCTTATTGATTCTAAAGTAAAATTTTGAATGTTAGTTCCATTAATTAAAATCTCACCTTTATTTGGCTCATAAAATCTCAATAGTAATTTCAAAATTGTAGATTTGCCCGCACCAGTATGGCCCATGATTCCAAGGAAATCACCGCACTTTACATTAAATGAAATCCCATTCAACACTGCTGTTTCTGTTTCTGGGTATTTGAAATGGACATCCTTGAACTCAATTGAATCGATACCTCCGTCAAGTTCTACTGCTTCAGGTATATCGAAAATTGTAGCTTCTAAATCTGTAATTGCGAAAACCCTTCTTGCTGCTGCTTCTCCTCTTTGTAATTGATTCAACAATACTCCGAAGATAAACAAAGGGAATGTCATTCTAGTACTAATCAATAAAAAAGTTACAAAATTACCAACAGTGATTTCATCTCCTGCAACTAAATAACCACCTGCAGTAACTAATGTACCAAATGCAATCCCTGCAACTGCATATAATCCAGGGATAAACCTATTTCTTACTGCTGAAGCACCTATTGCTTGATTTCTATATGTTTCAGATTCAAAACTAACTCTATCCAATTCATAACTTTGAGCATTGTATGCTTGAACTACTGAAATACCACTAATCAAGTTTTCAAGTATTGAATTTATATCTCCAGTTGATTCTCTTTGTTTACGATATTTCCTCTGCACTCTTGTTGAGAACCACCAAACTAGAGGGAAAATAAGTAATAATGGTCCAAACAATACAGCAACTAATTTCCAAGACATTAAAAATAATATTACAAATGCAGTAAATGTTGTAATAATTAATCTAATTATTGAAGTTGAAGAATCTGAAATCACATCCTCTAATTGATTTACATCAGATGATAAAATTGACATCAAGGCTCCTGTTTGCCTTAAGTCATAATATGATACTTCCATTTTTACTAAGTTTTTTGTCGCATCCATTCTTAAATCATGTTGAACTTTATAACCTAAAGACTGCCAAGAATAATCACTAATTCCTTGAAAAATAGCAAGCATTGTGAAACAAGAAAATATAAGCAAACCATAACCTAGTTCGGGGTTACTAGAAATTAAATCAATGAGAAAATTTGGACCAGTTAATGTTCCGCTTTGGTAATAATCAACCGCCAAACCCATTGCCACAAAAGGAATTAAGTCAAATGCTCTTGCAAAGGCATTTGTTCCAATTCCCAAAAACGCCCTTCTCCAATAATTTTTAACATAAGGTATTATTCTCCAAATTTTCTTACCAAAAAGTTGTTTTTGGTCTTCAATTTCTTCCCCCTTAGAGGATATGTCTTCGTCTTTCACGACTAGTGCTCTTGCATTCAGTTTACAATGCTTCTTAACCCAAGTGAAGAACTACCATCCATAGGATTGATTTAGCGGCAGGTGATGGAGCAACCAGTGGCAATAGTATGAATAATAAGAGTCAAATCAGTTTGCAACCAAAAAAGGTGCTTATCATAGCACTTACATTAATACTAATATTTCCTAGTTGGGCGATTGCTGAAAATGTAAATAATGGAAACGACATTAATTCTTTTGAAACTAATGCAGATATAAAAGCACTTGCGGAAATAAACATTTATCATAATTCTGATCTTTCATCGGGATGGAATCTAGGAACCATAGATGATAATGAAAACATCATGCTACGCTTTCGGAATGCTGATCCAATAAATACCTATCAATGGTCAAACCTTTTTGGCGATATTGTGGATGGTTGGCATATTCTACAGCATACAATGCCTGTTCCATCAGAATGGTTAGGTGAATTAAGTAATGCTGGTATTGAATGCCATTCATACATTCCCAATGGTGCATTCCATTGTTTAGTGCAATCAAAAACAATTCCTGAATTAGAAAATCTAGAGGTTCAAGGCATTATGGTTTTTGACCCTACAGACAAAGTCCATCCAATGGTTGATGAATTACTAGCAAATGAATTTGAAGATGGATTTTATTTTAATGGGAAAGGTATATTCACAACTGTTCTTTCAGGAGATTCTGTTCCTGAATTACAACTTGATGATTCGTTAATTTTGCTCTCTCATAGCAATAGATGGGCCACATTTTTAGCAGATGAAACGGGTATTTCTCAATTAGCAAATAATCCTGGAATCCAATGGATTGAACCAAAATTTAAATTTAACATTCAAAATTCAATAGGAAGAGATATTATCGAAGTTGATTATGTATCTCAAACTGCAGAAATGACATTATTAAATCCAACATGGGCGGGATTAACAGGTTCTGGTGTTCAAGTTACTGTAGCTGATTCAGGTTTGGATTCAGGAGTAAATGATGGAACTATGCATCCTGACTTCCAAGGAAGAATAACTGCCATAGAATCATTACCAATTCCACAATGGTGGCTAGATGTTGGATTACTTGATGCATCTGCATCACTAGATGATGGTGCTGCTGACATTTCAAATTGTGTTAACTGTGGAAACGGTCATGGAACTCACGTTGCTGGTTCGGTATTGGGTGACGGGACTTCTTCAGGTGGTTCTATTATTGGTGCTGCGCCTGCTGCAACTTTACATTTTCAAGCAACTGAACAATGGGCAGATTACTCTGCTGCATCGGGTAAAACAGATTATTATGGATTATATGGAATCCCTGACGACCTAAATACCATGTTTGCTCAAGCATATGAAAATGGTTCAAGAGTCCATACAAATTCATGGGGAGCAAGTATAGCAGGCCAGTATGATGCATCTGCACAACAAGCAGACAATGCAGCATATACATACAAAGACATGGTAATTCTTTTTGCTGCAGCAAATGATGGAGTGGATGTAAATAATGATGGTGAAGTAGACGAGGATTCCCTTGGGTCTCCTGGAACTGCAAAAAATGTAATTACTGTTGGTGCATCGGAAAATGACAGGAGTTCATTGCCTACAGATTCTGGTTCGTTTGTACCAGGAGCTTGGGGTGCTGGTTCCGTAAGTTATGCTGAACCAATTCATTCTGATTTAACAGGAGGTGAACCAGAAGGAATGGCTGCATTCTCTAGTAGAGGGCCTACAGATGACGATAGACAAAAGCCAGAAGTTACTGCTCCAGGGACATGGATTCTTTCAACTAGAAGTCGCTCAACTGCAGCAGGAGGATGGTTAGCCTATGATTCCGATCATGTTTACATGGGTGGAACCAGCATGGCAACTCCTCTTACTGCTGGTTCAACTGCATTATTATTAGAACACCTAAATTCAAACTTAGGTGTTTCAAACCCTAGTTCTGCTCTAGTTACGTCATTATTTGTAGTAGGTGCTGATGACATGATTGGACAATATGGAGACCCTAATAATGGGGCTGGAGAAGCAATTCCAAATTATCATGAAGGTTGGGGAAGAATTGATTTAGGTGGTTCAATTAACAGTTCCTTTGTAGATGGAGAAACCGTCAATACTGGAGAGTTTAGAGAATTTTCCTTTAATGTACCTGCATCATTATCAACATTGAAAGTAGCATTATCTTATACAGACACAATGGGTGATCCTGCATTTAGTGTGCAACTTAATAACGATTTAGATATTGAATTATTCAAACCAGATGGTACTTCTGTCCCACTGGCTAATAATTTAGATACAACAAAGGGCATTACAATTAATTCTCCTCAAAGCGGGACATGGGAAGTTCATGTTACTGGTACAAATGTGCCTATTGGACCTCAACCATTTGCAATAGCAGTAAATGTAAATTCAGGATTAACCAATTCCACAAATGACTTGGATGGAGATGGTGTTGATGATACTGCAATTGACGATTGTTTAGGTGTATGGGGGAATTCTACCAATGACAGGCAAGGTTGCATTGATTCTGACGGAGATGGATATAGTGACCCTGATGGAAGTTGGACTATAGCTCAAGGTGCTGATGCATTTATCTCAGATTCAACCCAATGGGCAGATTCTGATTTAGATGGTTTTGGTGATAATCCAAGTGGGAATAATCCTGACGATTGTATTATGAGTCAAGGAACTTCAATGATTGATAGGAAAGGATGTCCTGATTTAGATGGTGATGGATTTAGTAATCCTGATGGAAGTTGGACAACTGGGCATGGCGCAGATGCTTGTATTGCATTGGTTGGAGATTCTACCGTGGATAGATCGGGTTGTCCTGATTTCGATGGAGACGGATATAGTGACCCTGATGGAAGTTGGACTATAGCTCAAGGTGCTGATGAATTTATTGGAGATCCTGAACAATGGGTAGATTCTGATGGGGATGGATATGGAGATAATCCACCTCCTGCAAATCTTGGCGATAGTTGCCCATTGATTTCTGGAACAAGCAGCAATGATAGGAAAGGATGTGCTGATTCTGATGGGGATGGATATAGTGACCCTGATGTGAATGTTCTAGCACATCCATTAGGTGTTGCTGATGCTTTTCCTGCTGATTCAACACAATGGAGAGATACTGATGGGGATGGATATGGAGATAATTCTGGTGGAACAGATCCAGATAGTTGTCCTTTGGTTTTTGGAACTTCCACTCAAAATAATATTCTTGGTTGCCTAGATTCAGATAGTGACGGATATGATGATTCTTCAGATCCTATACCTAATGATGGAACTCAATGGGAAGATTCTGATGGGGATGGATATGGAGATAATGCAGGAGGAAATAACCCTGATTTATGGCCTAGTGATCCAAGTCAAGCCGTGGATACTGATGGTGATGGGTATGGGGACAATTCTAGTGGAACTAACGGAGATGCCTTTCCAAATGATGCAACGCAATGGGAAGATTCTGATGAGGATGGATATGGAGATAACGCGGGGGGAAATTACGCAGATGATTGCCCATCTATATTTGGAACTTCTAATCAAAATAATTATTACGGTTGCTTAGATAATGATGGAGATGGATTTGCAGATACTGTTGATGATTTCCCTTATGAAAGTACACAATGGATAGATACTGATGGAGACGGATATGGAGATAATTCAAATGGTGCTAAGCCAGATAGTTGCCCTAATGTTGCTGGTAATTCATCAAAGAATTTCAAATGGGGTTGCACAGATAGTGATGGTGACGGTTATGCAGATATTGATGATGCATTGCAAAATTTAGCTGGGCAATGGGAAGATGCTGATGCTGACGGTTACGGAGATGATCCAAATGGCCCACAATTTGATTCTTGTAAATATGAACCAGGCACATCATGGATTGACAGATATGGATGTAAAGATTCAGATAATGATGGTTATTCTGATTTAAATGATCATTTTCCAAATGATGTTTTAAGACATCTAGATGTGGACAATGATGGTTTTGATGATTTAAGTGAAGATGCATGTGATGACATATTTGGAACCTCTTCAATAGATCGTAAAGGTTGCATAGATACTGATGGAGACGGATATAGTGACCCTGATATATTCTATACTGTTGCTGATGGAGCAGATGCATACCCTACAGAACCTACTCAATGGAATGATACTGATGGAGACGGATATGGAGATAATTCTGCACCTGCCATTCTTCCGGATGATTGCCCCAACACCGCAGGCAATTCTTCTTTCATCCTTTTAGGCTGCATAGATATTGATGGTGATGGATATCCAAATTCAAATGATTCATTACCTCAAAATCCTACTCAATGGGCAGATTCTGATGGAGATGGATATGGAGATAATCCATTAGGAACTGAATATGACGAATGTACAGATTCTTTTGGGAATTCTTCTATGATTATTTTCGGATGTTTAGATACTGATAGAGACGGTAGTCCTGATTCAATAGATCCTCTCCCCGAAGATTCTAGCCAATGGGTTGATTCTGATGGCGATGGATATGGAGATAATCCTGGTGGAACGGATCCTGATTATTGCCCCGATATATTTGGAACTTCTTCGTTAGGTTCAGAATCTGGTTGTCTAGATTCAGATGGAGACGGCTATTCTGATAATCTAGACGCATTTCCAAATGTTTATTCGCAATGGGAAGATTCTGATGGCGATGGATATGGAGATAATAATTCATTAGATGCCACATGGATAGATTATTGGCCTCAAGATAATTCAAAGAATACTCCTACATCTTCTATTGTATGCACTACTGAATTAGCACAAATTGTTGTAGATCCATCTGGGATAATAAATGGCAAATGTACAGTTACTAATTCCATGAATAAAGCGATTCGAATAATAATTAATTTAGATTTAAATCCAGGTTTAGAGTCCTCACAAAAAACATGGTACTTAGAATTACAAGCTGCTGGGTCCTTAGATGCAACAAAAGAAATTGAGTTTGACATAATTATAGGGGCAGCTGGAGAATGGAATGCAACATTTGAAATTCTTGCAATCGGTTCAAATGAATTAATTATTTCTGAAATTATTACATTTGCTGGTTATGTATCTGAAAATGAAATACCAAAAGAATCCGTAGAGGAACTAAGTTCTTTGGAATCAATAGTTGAAATGTTAGGACCTGTAGGTCCGCATGCCACACCAATGAGTTTGTTTGTAATTTCTGCAATCTTTATATTATTACAATCTGGTAAAATATGGAACTCAAGAAGAAAACAAAGAAAAGTAAAAGAAGAATTCATAAAAAATAGAATTAGAGAAAGAACAAGACCACCATTACCTAATAACTCAAGAAACAATAATTCTCAAATTAAATCAAACCACAATAGATCAGATGTGATGAGAAGATTAACCAATAATAGTACTCAGCAACGTATTGAAAATAATAATGATTATTTGCTAGATGATTTAATCTGATAACCGAATCGGCTAAGAGGGGGACTCCCTAGCGAGAATATATCGCGGATATGGTGAAGTGGTTATCACCTGAGGTTTCCAACCTCATGTCGTGGGTTCGATTCCCGCTATCCGCA
>MDSV01122705.1_pt1 | contig 12448 bp, 12 predicted proteins | sample 810851 | NCBI WGS metagenome assembly MDSV01 (sample SAMN05326640, study PRJNA326480) | marine metagenome | isolation source: seawater | place: Atlantic Ocean: North East | collected 2012
GGTTCGTAGAACTCATCATAAGGAACATACCTACCACTAATCTCATTCCATGCATGGTCTTTAGTAGGATGATTACTTGTGGTTTCAATACCAACGACATGTTTGTACCATTGTCTCATTACAAACTCTGGTGCCTTAATAATAAACATACAATGTTGATGTCTGAATGGTGAAAAGTGTTTGTGTTTAATTAAGAACTTAGATAGTTTTCTATCTTTACTTTCAAATTTATCACTCCTACCACCAAATGATACACGAGCGGCATTTACAGGTGTTAAATCATCACCAAGTGTATCTACCAATTCTATATATCCTTTATCTAATATATCTATTTTCATTAGTCTTTCTCCCATTCACCTTCATGGAATCCATCCGCGAAGTGTTTAGTTTCTCTTATTTTGGTTGCAGATATATCTCCTATTTCTTTAGGTGGTTCATGTTCAATAATGTCATAACCCACTCCTCTACCATAATTCACCGATTCAATATCTGGTATTATCATAACTTTAACTTGTCCAACTCTTATATAGTCTTGTAATTCTAAACTTATATTATCAAATACTTCTTCACTCGTATATGGATTATTTTCATCTGGCATCATATCACGAATACAAACTAAAACATTTTTACCAAGTTTTAGTCTTTGTTCAATCAACCATTGATGCCCCTCGTGCCAAGGTTGCCATCTTCCTATAAACATTGAGTATTTCATTTATACACTCCTCTATTGGTTTGTCTGTGTTAATTTCTGTAAAATTTTCTGTTGGTGGTTCATAATTTTCAACATGGTAGTCTTGTCGTAAATCTCTTTCTGAATGTAGATAAAAAATCTCACCTATTCTTAAATCACGATAAGGTGATACTAAAGATACTAAAACTAAATAACCTTTGTTTTCCATAACCTTTGCCATATTAATTGCAAACTGAATATTTTTTCTACGACCCTTTTCTGAATAATCTTTATTATCCAAAACATCTCTCAAGTCATCACCATCAAGATGTATTATTTTATCTTTTAAATAGTGATGTGAGTATAGAATTTTCTCTTTAATTTCATTACATAGTGTAGTCTTACCAGAACCTGGTTGACCTGTAAACCATAGAATCATTATAACCTCATTAATTTATTAATAAATATAGTAATTATTTCTCAAAATAGATTTTTTTATTAGTCAAAAGGATTCCACCATGAAGATTTTGTTTCTTCTTGTGGTTCACTTCCATCTTTATTTACAGGAAGTTGTGGGCCGATAAATTCATCTTTTCTATCATCTTTTAAACTTTCAAAAAGTTCATCTACGGTTATTGCCTTTTCAGTTACTTTTTCACCACCACCAATTTGACCACTTGAATCAAATGTATCTTTTTGTGTTTTTGTTATCTTTTGACTTGATAAATTATCACCTTCAGCAACCACATTGAATTGTGTTACACTTTGATTTTCAATGTCTTTCCTAAATTGTATCCTTGAACGATGTGCGTCTGCTGCTCTTGATGTATCATTTGGGTCAATACCATCGGTATCGGTGAATTTACCATCTTTAAGATTTTGTTCCATTTCTTGTTTTTTTGCATCATCTTCTTTTTTAACTTTATCCATTTTTGCTTTGAATTCTTTATCCTCAATACTCTTCTTTTGTTCTTTAACATAATCAACATATGCCTGGTCTAAAGATTCACCTATTTTACCAAATTGAACTTTAACACCATCATCAACATTTTGTAGTTTCTTTTTAGTTAATTGTGACATACTAATTTGCATAACTGCCTCTATTTTAGTTGTCCAACCTGAAGTCGTTAAATCATGTCCGATTTTGGTTATCATGAAATGTGTACACTCACGATATTGTTGTGGTAGATAATCCAATACAAATAAATTACCAATTCGTAATCCACCGATTCCATCAATAGATAATGATAACTTAATTGGTGTCATTGGTATGTGACTATAAAATGCAGAAGTTTTATTTGAAACTTCACCTTCTTCACCTCTATAATTCATTATAACTAAGTTATGTACTTTACGAAAATAACTTGTCATATCTCCTGAATCATCATAGATTGGATATCTATCTTCACTTTTTACATCTGGTGAAAATGGAAAAAATAAAACACTACCTTCTTTTTGTAATTTTTCTGCATAATCTTCAACTGAACTTTCATCATTTATATCAAGTTCCTTTAAATTTTTCTTACCTTTCTTTACTTTGTTTATTTTCTCTGCAGTATCCGATGCAATATCTGGTACTTTAGTAAAGTCTACATAGTATTGACTTTGTGTTGATAATGGGTCAATCTCTGTAGTCTCTTCATTCCTTGAATATAATGAACCAACTTGAACACCTTCAATTTGTTCAGGAAATGCAATATGTTTCATTATTTCATCCTCACTAACTTGTTGTTCCATTTCATTAACTTGTGAATCATTGAATAATAAACTCATTGCACGAACACCCAAGTCTGTTAATCCTTGTGGTAAATTACCACCTGATGTTTTGAATGTTGTTTGTGTACCATAGACTGCCTGTGTTATCATTTGGGAACTCATCTTAACATCAAGACTAAAATCTTTTACAAAAGAATCTTTACTATAAAGTGGTATCATAAACATTTTATTTGGATTAGTAGAATTATTTTCTTCACCAAAGGTTAAATACGAATCAATATTTTTTGATGAATTACTAACTTCGTCTTTGAAATCATTATAGTAATCTTTATTAGGGTCAACACCATATCCATTTGAACCATACATCTCTACCATTCCAATTCTACCTGTATCAAAGTCATCAGTAGTTACTTGAAAATTCCAAAATCCACCATAAAGTGAAGAGACTGCACTCCAAAAACTACTTAGTCCTTGTTCAATAGATGTTATACCAGTAAAATATGTTTTAAGGAAATGAACAGGAAAAACCATTCTTCTTATAGAACCAGATTTATGTTTTTCAGTTTCAAAGTTTTTAAATCTTTTATTAATTTCTTGTATGTAAATTAAAATATCTCTATCACCTTTATCAGGGTCATATTCTGGTAAAGTTTGTGAACCTGGTAGTATGACTGAACTCAATCCCATTGATTTTAAATAAAGATGAGACTTACATTCATTTTCTACTTCTTTATATTCATTATTATCATCTTTTTCCCATGTTGTACTTCTAATAGATGTTTTAAATTTACTATCTCCTTTGAAATCTGGATTGTCTTGTTCTTGAACACTTACAAATGAAAAGAATCTATTTAATATTTGGTCTTCAAACCAACCCCAACTTACATAACCTCTCTCTCCTTTTTCTTCTATAGATTCCCATAGTCCTCTCCTATCAATTCCTGGTTCATTTGAGATGTGCATAGCACCATTACGATAAAAATATTCTAATTTTCTATCAGGCCACCATGGAACTTCCACATCTGCCTTACCTTCAGTACCTTGTTCACAATATGTTCTAACTACCGTACCTAAATTTTCCATTACTGATTCAAACTTTGCGAAACTCTGTATAAATTTATTTAGTGTTTTTTTGGTATCTTCATCGTCACTATCTAATGAATCAATTTTATTTCTTACCTCACCTAATAATTTATCAACTCCACCAACTTGAATGGATTGTCCTATAATATTTCTCGCCATGGCAGTTAAGGTAAAACTACATTCATATATTCCATCACTATTAATATTAAAACTAAAATCAGAAACGACTCCTAATAATGAATAATAATTTCCATTTGATTGTTCATTTTTATCATTGATTTTGTATTGTGCTTCTAAAAAACTTTGAAAGTCTATTTTTGATTTTGATAAATCATCATATTCAGGTGTTCCCCAACCAAACTCTAATAATACAACATTACCATGTTTTAAAAATCCCTTTTCTAATTTTTCAAATTCAGTTGGATTTGGAACTTTAAAGTTTATAGTGGCACTATTCATATAAAATGATTTAGTATCAACACTAACATTTGTAATACCTGCAGGCCCTCTATATGTTTCTGATTTATCTAAAGTAAACATTGTACGACTTGTTAATGGATTTAATCCTGAAAGTGGTTCATTTATTATTTTACCATCATCATCATAGGCAGAACTCAATCTCATTAACTCACTTTTATACTTACCATCTTCACCCTTAGTTACTCTTGGTGTATGACATCTTACCCAACAGGCTCTACTTAACATAGTTCCCCATGGTGAATCATTACCATTAAAATCTTTAGGTTCAAGCATACCACTAACATTCTCTCTTGAGAGTCTTCTCATTTTTTTAAATAATGTTTTTTGTACGAATGGTGATATATTAGTTCTGAATTTCATTATACTGCGTTTAACCTACTTAGTTCAGTTGTTATCTCTCCCATCTCCACAGGAATAAACAATTCAGTACCAATAGTAGGAAATAGAGTATTCGTGATATTATTTCTTCTTGAAATTATCCAATAGAGACTTGGGTCTCCATAATATTCGTTTGCAAGAGTTAGTAATGATTGTCCTTGTTTTGATATGATTCGTATATCACTATCCCTTGATGGTATAACAGGATATTTAATTCTTGATAAATATCTTTTATTACTATCTAAATCTAACAAAATTTTTTGGTTTCTATATCTTGATGCCATGATTAATTACCTCTACCAAAAGTATTATTATTCTGTTTACTTAACCATTTATCCCAAGTGATTTTATCATTATCTATTTTGGTATCTTTTCTTTCAATTTTTGAATCTTTTTCTTTAGGGTCTTTATTACCAAATACACCAAATTTATTTTCACCTACACCTTTATCTTCTAACCATGGTATATCATAATGTTTACCTAATGTGTTTGGTAATCCTTTACCAATGTATACGAAGTCACAACTTACATCTGCAACATGTGGATATTGAACCCCATCAGATATTTCCCATGATGTGGTGTTATTAATTTGTACATTTACACTACTGAAGTAACCAGGTGTATTATTAAACATGTCACCAACCGTTAAATAAACATAAGGTGATACTGGTCTAACTTCTTTATCTAATGATAAGAAGTTTTTAAATGTAGGTGTGGTTAATCCTTTAAGTGCATTTAACTTTTCCCATATGATTGGTAAATCATTTCTTGAAAGTGCTGCAACTTTAAATGTTAAACTGATGTTTCTTGTGAATCCATTATAAATGTGTACAGAATCAGGTCTACCTATATATTTTTCACTTGTGTATTCTGCACTTGAGTTATCAGTAATATCTTCAAGATATGCAGGGAAGATAATCCACTTACCATTGACTGCATCTCTAATTCTAAATTTAATTAAATCTTTTGGAAAATCTTTACCATCATTTAGTTCTTTGATATTACCCCATTGACCTTGATATGGAACTTGTAAATCAGTATCGTAACTTACTTCTACTGCAAGTTTTCTAATTCCTTTTGCTTTATCTTGTGCCTTTAGTGCAACTACTTGAACACCTTTAAATAATGCAGTTCCACCTGCACCTGCTCTTTGTGCAATTTCTTTTGCAGATACTCCTGTATCAACTTTACCTGCACTATTTACAGCTTTGTTTTCATCTTTGGTTTGGTCTTTTTTCTTTTTAGGAAATGCCTTATCCCAATTCTCTTTCATTGATGTTTTTAAATCTACTATCTGACCAACTCTATCTGCTGCCTCTTTTACAAATGATGCTTCTTCTGCCTCAGTATGAACATAATCCTCATACCTTGGAACTCTAAATCCAAATCCAGTATTAAATAAATTTATTGGGTTTAAATCAATATGTCTTGGTTCATGAAATAAATTAGTTACACTTAATGGTGTTGAGAGTGGATTGAATAATCTTGTTTCTTTTCTTGAATTTAATGCCTGTAATACAAATTGTTTTAAGTTCCAAACTATACCTTTTGGTGATAATAAGAATTTACCAATTCTTTCAGAATCAAGTCTAACTCTATCTAATTGAGTTACGATACCACCTCGGAATAATCCACCATCTGCAATAAGTGGTGGTGATTCATCTCCACCAATAAACCCAAGATATCTTTGTCCAATTTCTCTAATGATATATGGTTGATTTTCTCTTGAGTGTTCTCTAAGTGCTTTATGTCCACCAAATTTATCATATGCACTATCAAGAAATTCCTTTGACGCAATGGTTTGATTAATAAATTGTCCAAATTGTGGTTTAACATCAAACTTATCTCCTGTTAATGAGATATCTCCTAATTTTATTACTTGACCTTTACCAACTTCTATACTACCACCATAACCTTGGTCTACATCAACTAAATTGACATCTGACATATTCTCTGAAATTTCATCAATGGTTTCATTTTCAAGTGTTGAGAAAGTATGACCACCAAATACGAATGGTGCAACTGAATCTCTTGTGACACCATGAATTCCACCTTTATTTGGGTCAACTCCATCTATCGCCTTTATTTGGAATGTACCATCTTGAATAATTTGTGGTATACCCAATTCACCAACTCCATCGTCAAAAAGACTTACACCTTCAATATATTCTGATGGGTCTTTTTCTTTTCTTTTTAATGTGAATCCTTTTGCATGTGTGTCTTTAAAGAAGTTAACAGGACCTGGAAAGGTAACACCACTCATTTCATATTTAAGACCAGTATTTGTAAACTCAAAACCAACTGGTTCACCAGTACGAACTCCTATGAATTGTGATGGGCCTCTTTCTTGACTTTCTAATGTGAATCCTTTTGCATGTATATCACTTATAAAATTAACAGGGCCTTTAAAACTACCACCAATACCATATTTTTCACCAGTTTGTGTGAACTCAATTCCATCTTTACTAATACCAATGAATTCAGATGGGTCTCTTTCTTGTCTATCTGTAGTGAATCCTTCTGCGTGAATATCTTGAATAAAATTAGTACCACCTCTCCAATTTGTATCACTCATGGTTTGTTTTTCACTTGTTAAAATACTTTGTTTTTCTAATGGATTATAATCAGGTTTAACAAAATCAACAGGTCCTGGAAAATTCTCTAACTTGTTTGTAGACTTTGGAATGAATTCTGTTTCATCACCCTCTTGTCTATTTGGTGTGAATCCTGTTGCATTATCTTCTCCAAAATAGTCATCATGTTTTTTTCCTATCTTTGAATAATCAAATGAACTTAAATCTGTTTTTAATTTATCTAATAAACTCATTATATGTTCCCACCAAGGTCATTGATTGCCATTGTTTGTTTTTCTAACTTTCTATCTATTTGTTCCAACACACCTAACATTCCTTTTTGTGTTTCAGTACTATCTGAAGTTACACCTTCTGCAACTTTTCTTCCTGCCATCTCACCTAATAAACCACCAACTATACCACCGATTGCAGTTCCGATACCTGGTACTATAGAACCAATCGCTGCACCTGCTGCAGCTCCTGCGATAGCTCCACTTGTACTTCCAACTGCAGACGCTTTTTCTGTTCTGGTTTGTGCATTTGCAAATTCCATCATACCTAATCCAACTGCAAGTGGTGCAAATCTTCTCATTCCTGTTTTCATTCCACTTTTTGCAAGTCCACCTAATCTTGAACTATTATTAGTAATACCATACATTTTGTTTCTTTGTGCAGCATTACCAAACATTTGTCTATTAGCAGGGTCTCTCATATCAGGTAAACCACCTTTAGTTAATCTACCTACACCACCTGGTAATGCAGCTCCACCCATTTTACCACCACCACCCATTGGTAACATCATACCTTGTTGACCTGATTTTAAACCACCACCATAAAGAGCTCTCGTGTTTACATTTGTCGCAATCGTGTTACCTTTTGTCGCAGCTGCTCCTCCAAATAATGCTCTGATAAATCTAACTCCGAATATTGTACCTAAAGTACCTAATATATATGGAAGTATCTTTGCTAATTTATCCATTGCATCGTTCTTAAAACTAAGACTACCACCTTGAGTTAATTTTTGTAATTCTGATACCTCTACTCCAATGGCTGCTGCAAGTTTCTGTCTTTGAATAACATTCATTTGTTGAATTTGTTGTTCACTTCCAACTTGTCTTACGATTTCTTTTTGTAGATTCTCCATATCACCTGCAAGTGCAAGTTCACGAGCTCTATTTAAATTCAATTGTCTACCGATTAATAATGAGGCTTCTAATTCACTCTCAATACTACTTTCAAAACTTAATAATGAGTCTGCAATCTTTGCAGTAGTACTTAAACTTAATCCAAGTTTACGAGCTTCTATCGCAGCTCTTGCCATGTTCATTCCACCATCTTGTGAGAACTTTGCAATCAACTCATGGTTGTCTGCCATATCCTTAATAACATCTTGTGGTACAACACCTGCCATTCTCGCTTGAGATGCTATTGATTGTTGTTGTGCAAGTGCACTCTCTACAGATAGTCCTGATATTATGGACATTTGTTTTGCAAGTGCTATGGAATCTTCTGCTGCGACTCCAAAGAAGACTTTCATTTTAAATGTATTTAATGCACTTTCTAAACTAAACTTAGTTACATCACCAAAATTATTTCTAAATGCTTCAAATCCTGGTAGAAAACTTTTAAGGAACTCAGGACCTGTTAATGCAAAAAGTCCTTGTTGAATTTTTTTCATAAATATTACTGCCGCTCCAGCGATTATACCACCACCAACAGCTTTACCTAATAAACCACCACCTTTAAACCCAACGGCTTTCATTGCAGGTTCTGTAAATACTCTTGATAATGCCTTACGAATATCTCTTGTACCTCTACCACTTTTTAATGAATCTGCTAATTGTTGTGCAGGTGATAATTTACCTAAATCTTTTTTGTAAGCACTTTGGAAATTTTTGAAAGCGTCTGGGTCCATAAATGCAGCCTCCTGCATTTCTTGTGGTAATCCTCTCACAAACATTTTAAATCTATCTAAATCTAATATATCACTTGGTCTAAGTTCACCCTTTCTAAATGTATCGGTAAAGAAACTACCTGCTGCCTCACCACCTGCACCTGCAAGTGAAAATATAGATTGTGATGCATTACCAAATCCTTTTCGTAAACTATCACCAATCTCTTGACCTAAGTTATCCAATCCAAGTGCAGTAGATAAAAAGTTACCAAAGAATGGTATTGATTGTACACCAGTTGTAATACTATCACCAAATTTCTTTGCAGCATTTGCCGATGCATTGATTTGGTTATTTATAGATTTTTGAATTCTTTGTTCTTGTTTTAAAATTGTAAGGATTTTCTTTCTATTACCTAATCCTTGTTTTGAATACTCTGCAGATAACTTATCTAAATCTTTTGTTTCAAAACTTTCTTTATGTATGTTTTGACGATTACCTAATATATCTCTTGTGATATCATTAGTTTTCTTTAAGGTGTCAAGTTGTTCATTTGACATCTTTTTTGCATCTGAGAAAGTCGCTGCGAGTCTTTTGGCGTAATTAATTATATCAGGAAATTCTTTGGACATTTCCTTAATGAAATCTTGAGTTTCTTTTACCGACTCTTTTATGTCTTCAAAGTTCTTCTTCGCTTTATCTGAATTTGCCATAGGTTCTCAATTTAAATTAGTATAACCGATTATTTATTTAAATTATTTTAGTAAGTCTGTATCAAATCCTAAATCTTCCATATCTGATACCCAATTTGGGTCTTCCATTTTTTTATCAAGATACTTTTCTAATTGTTGGTCAATTTTATTTATTTGGATTAGACTCTTTTTGATTACAGGGTCTTTTGAAATCTTTTTGATAACATCTTTTTTGGCTTTCCTTTGTCCAATCGCCTTGAACAACGACCCAATAAATTCTCTTATCACTTTTTTTTCTTTGATTACTATTTTAGACATTTTGACTCCTGTTTTATCATTAATAAATATCAAGAACCGTTATTTTTTGAATTGTGGCATCTGAACTCCACTATTATCTTTTTGAGCCTTTTCCATTTCTTTTTTCTGTTCATCTACAGACTTAACGATTTGTTGTATGTAGAATCTTCTGAGTGGAACGGGCATATTATATGCCTCTGAGTGGGTAAACCCACCTTGTCCATAATATATTAGACTGAAGACTTCTTCGTGTATCGCCGGCCTGTTACTCGCCGGCTGGCCAAAAAAAGTCAATCCCAAGAGAAAGTGGAATTTGGTGTGTTTTACCAATTTTACTCTTGTAGTTAATACTGATTTCTACATCAGGTTGTATTGACTTAACATATTTTCTCCATGCACGAGTATCTAAAGATAAGAATTGATTATCAACAAAGTTATCAATTTCCTTTTGGTCTGTGTTACCATTGACTGAAATGATTTGGTGTTTCATACGAAGAGATAACTCATTACTTACACCTGTAAGTTGTGTTGCCTTTTCATAACCTTGTAGTAACAAATCAATTTCAACTTCATCTTTATGTGTTAACAATTTGAACTCAATTGTTGTTTTTGAATTAGGTAATTCATATGAGAACTTATTCTCACCTTTGAATACTGATTCATCAAACTTAACATTTTCAAGTTTAGTTAAATCAACTTCTGTTTCTACTTCTTCACCTGTATCTGGGTCTGTTAATGTTACAGGATAATCTTTACCATATCCTAAAACACGAGTCCCAACCATTATTGCATTCTTATCACCAAGTAGTAAATCATCTAATTTAACTCCTGGTGTTGCAATAACACTTTCTAATAATCTATCAATCACAACTCCTTGTTGTATAAGATTCTGTGATGTTAAGATGTCTTCTTCTTTTGCTGTCATGTATTTTACATCAATCACTCCCTTACTTAAAGGACTATCTTTGGGATACAATAATCCCTTTGATGGTAAAGATAGCACTTCAGTAGGAAATGCGTACTGATTTTCTGCCATGTTATTAATCTCCTTGATTAAGAATTGAATTTAAAACCATATATTTATAACTATTTTTGAATTTTAAAAAATCTTAATTATTTTTTATTTCCAAGAACTTTTTCTGCACCTGCGATTCCGAAACTACCTAAAGTAGTGAATAGGAATGAATTATATACTACATCATTGATAACTAAATCTTTACCCATGATACCAGTAATAACATCTGCACCTGCGAAAATAACCATTATTGTAAACGCACCGAAACCAATTATTGATTTCTCGTTATAATCATTGTCATCCTTGAATATTTCCCACATTTTCATATGTCTCCGTTTGTTTTAGAATTGTAATATTGCGTAATCGTATCTTAATGTAAGACTGATATCTGCAACATCTGTTCCATTTGCGAAATCTAAATCATTAAAGTTTGCAGATTGAATCATTGCACCTTTCAATGTCCACTCTTCAACTTTGTCACCTACTGGCCCCAATAGATTGAAGGTAATATCTTTTTTGTAGAAATCAGAATATCCATCACGACCTGTTACTGATTCATGATGTAGTCTTACCCATTCCATTACTGCTTGTGCACCACTTGGAACGATTGGGTCATAGAGAGTTATTTCTAAAGTCTCCCATGCACCTTTACCTTTTACATATCTTTTAACATTGATATGTTCTAATACGATTTCTTCAAAAGTTATTGTTGGTCTATTAGCTGTCTTTACAAGATATGCTGGTATTCCATCAATATACATGATGAACCTATTTTTTGTTTTAGGTTCAAACGGGGTATAAAAAATTTCATTTGGGTCAATTAGTTCTGCCATTTTCTTTCTCCTATTAGGCCAGTTTTACTTATTACATTAATAAATATAAGAAAGTTGAAAAAAGTGTATTACTATAATATTATAATCTTAGAAGTTTTTTTGAAGTTTTTTAAGAAAAAAGCTTGACATTGGTGTATATTATTGGTATATTATTATGTGATTAAAGATAGAAATGAAAGGAATATGATTATGATTGAAAATTTAACAATACCAAATTTTACTGAAGGTTTCACTAAGGAACAAATAGAAGAAAACATTGAGATGTTTACTCAACAACAAGAAACTGCTATAGTTAATCTTTATGAAAATAAAAGAGAAACTTTGGCTTTTAATGAAAGTGGTAATAAACAAGGTTATGAAGATAGATTAGATGATACTGACTTCTTTACGGTTTATGACTTCTTAGGTTGTTATAATGTTATTGGTTTTACCGATGAACAAGTAGAAGAAATTATTCAAAGAATTTATTAAAAAAAGCTTGACACTAATGATAGAAATGGTTATATTATAGTATGATATTTTGAAAGCGATCCTGTTTAAATAAAGAAAGTGAAAGGAAGTGATGTACATGTTTTAATTCAGTAAATAGTTAGGTGTTAATATCGTAATCGTAAGAACCTAACAGAAACAAAAAACCCCAATCGTAAGACTGGGGTTTTTTATTATAAGTCACTTTATAAGTTAAACTTACTCAGGAAATGTTGCTCCTGTTGGTTGTACTACGAAGTCAAGTACAATGAACTCAGCAGTTCTTGTAGGTTGGATAAATATCTGACCTACTAACTGATTTCTATCAACAACATCTGGTGTGTTGTTTGA
>MDSV01246263.1_pt1 | contig 12447 bp, 12 predicted proteins | sample 810851 | NCBI WGS metagenome assembly MDSV01 (sample SAMN05326640, study PRJNA326480) | marine metagenome | isolation source: seawater | place: Atlantic Ocean: North East | collected 2012
AGAGCCAATCGAGGTAACCTTTTAATGAAATTTATATTATTTTCTTTACAATATTTTTCAATTTTGTTGCTATCAGAATCAACGTAAATTTCGTCAAAGTTACATTTTTTTATTTTTTTTAGTAAAAAATCATATAAAGGTCTTTTGTTAATCTGTTTAAAATTCTTACCTTTTACTCTTTTTGATCTTTTCTTAATTGGAACTATAGCTACTATTTTCATAAAAAATTATCTTTTTGAACAAATTTCGTTAACTAATTTTTTCAACTTTGAATTACCTGGATCATAATTCATTTTAATTCCACTTTTTTCTAGAACTTGCTTCCATTCATCAGTGGTTAACGACAGCATATATTCTATTTTTTCTAAAATTTTTTGCTGATCTTTTCCCTTATACCAAAACGGGCCTTCATCTGTTGGCAAAAATGGCCAATCATTAGTTAACGAATTTACATTTAAAAATAAAACTTTTTTTCCCTTAGATAATAGTTCGGGTCCTAAATTTGAAGCAATACAAATTATTACCTCAGATTTCTCAGACAGAGTATAAGAGTCGTTGTCCTCTACAGAAAAATTATCTAAATATTCATTAAAAAAATCCATCTCGTCTATCTTTGATATCTTATTTATTTTTTCTTTTCTCAAAGAGGTTCTAGCAACACAGATTTTTTTATTTTCTGAATTACAATATTTATTTAAAATATTTAGAACATAAATACTGCATACATCCTTGAAGGACATCTCATGAGATCTATTAACAAAAGTATAACTATGATATCCTTTTTTTACTTTATTAATTGTCTTTTCATCTAATTTTCTAAATTCAGATATAAACATTAAATCATATTTTTTTTCTTCTGCTCTTGATATCTTTTCATTATTTTTTACTGAACCATTTGCTACAAACTCTGTTTTCATAACATTAAAAATTTTTTTCTCCCACTCACTAAAAATAAAAAAATAATCACATTTTTTCCCAGAAAAAAGGTCCCTGCTTCTTTCTATGTGAATGTCCCAATAATGACCCAGTTGATATGCTATTGTCTTTTTCTCTGGGTACATTTCTTTAAATGAGAATACTCTCATGTTAACGTCATTACCTATTGCAACAACTGGGTCATAGTCATCCATCAAAAGTTTCCAGTAAAGTTTTTTAAAATTTAATTTTTTTATATTTTTAAAAAAGAGACAAATTAAAGTTAAAAAAATATAATAAAAATTTATTTCTTTAAAATTTATCGTTTCTACTTTTTTATTTTCAAAATTTAATGAAGAATAGTCGTCGTCTAGTAAAAGAATTTCTACCTTGCGATTTTTTTTAAATGAAAACTTGTAATTTAAAATACTTAGTATTTTCACGTTTAAATTATAAATTGTTAGATTGAACGAACAGTAACTACTAAAGTGTCTCTAAATCCCTCTAGCTTATTATCCATGACATTTATAGGATCTGTATAATGAAAAAACTTACGATCATTTAATAGGATATATTCTCCCTTATTCAAAAACCAAGAAAATACATCATGATCACTAGCAATTTCATTTTTTATTCTAGTCACTCCACCCTTTATATTTTTAGACCCAATATTTAATAGTATAACATAGTCAAATCCGTCTTTGTGCCAACCCTCAGGGACAGGGTATCCTACAAAATTTTTACCACATTTAATTCTCAGCTGGTGAAAACCAATCTCAATTTTTTTTCCAGTTATCTTTTTTAAAAAATTTTTTTTAAAAATTTCAGCAAAATCGTTAAGAACCTTTGAGTCAATAGGTTTAAACTTTCTAATCTTCCCGCCTGCATATCTATTAACTTTTCTTTTTTGATAAAAATTAGTGTCTTTTATTGAGAAAAATTTTTCACCAGACATAAGTAACCTAGAAAATTTCCTATATCTAAAGTATTTGCCTTGGGATTTTTCATTGGTATCGGCTGGTAACTTGTTAAAACTATTAATTATTAGTTTACTTATATTTGATATTCTTCCCTTTTCAAAATCAATCATAAATTACATCTTGTTATTTAACAATTTAATCCAATCTTTCACTGATTTCACGTTTGCTGCTTTTTGCATAGATATCTTTTTTTTGAAAACTTTTTGTAACTCAAAGTAAATATTCAAGTGTGCAAGCGAGTCCCATTCTGGAATTGATCCAAGCTTTAAATCTTTGGACAATTTATTTTTTGATATTTTCATTACTTTTCCTACAACTTTTAGAACTTCATTGTCATTTATTAAGTTTTTGCCCATAACTAATTTTTAAGAAGCTGTTTTAATAATATTCTAATGATATTTGTTTATGACAATTAATTCGTTCATTTATTGTCTTTGGACACTTCTTCTTAATTTAGATATGTACAAACGAGTATCGAAACCTACTGGTTTTTCTTTTTTAGCTTCATCCAATTTAAAACCAAAATCTTGCCAAATCGTTAAGGGTTCTAAATTAGAGACCTTCGTTCTTAAAAAACTGTATGTTATAGATTTCTTAAATTTATCTAAAGAGGAATTGTAATTTGATTGAGCCCAATCCAATATATCATAATCAAAATTTTCGGATACCACCTCTGGAGTCTTGTCATTTAATCTGTCAGCATAAACAAATTTTAAAAATTTCTCTATATTGTTTATTTCTCCTTGAACATGTTTTTTATCTTTTAATAAAACTCTCATTGTTTCTAAAATGTGATTTAATGTATCTTCAAAAAAATCTATCCAAAGCATATTTGAATATCTCAAATTACCACCACCTGAAATCCCCAAGTTAAATTTTTCTTCATTCTTTTTCATGTAATTAAGAACCTCTTCTTCGCTATCAAGCATTTCATTATCAAGATCATCTTTAAATCTTTTTATACAACTTTTTACTCCTGAAGGTGCATTGTTAATATTATTAAATAATAAAGTTGCGAAAGTGCTATTTTTGATTGAATGAGATTCTAATAATCTAAAAATTTCACTGATTGGTTCAAATCTTAGTATCGAGTCTAGTAGCATTGCATAAGCTCTACAATCTAAATAGTCATCTTTTGACATAGTATTTGTCTCACTAACCACTCGCTCTACTTCGCAAATAAATTTTCCATCTATCCTTCCGTATAAATTCCAGTGTTGTTTATATTTTATTTTTAATCCGAATTTTTCAATATGTGTCTCGTGCGCCATTTCTGTATTAGTTAATACTAATGCTTGAAAAACTGCAAAACGCTGCTTAGAACCACTGTCTAATAATTTATTTATACCCTCAAAAAAAGTTTTTTTACTTTCATTTGGCAAAGGCACAATTATTTCTGGTTCTTGTCGAATAGTTTTTAAACTATCCTTGTTTTTTTCCAATTCTTTTGGACTTAAATTTTTTCTTTTTATGTCTTTAAGAACATTAACATCCATAGACTGAACTGAATTTGATATAAACATTGAATTATTTAATTTTTTTGCAATTCGAATTATCCTCTCGAGCTGAGCTTTTCCAGTGCTTGTAATTAACTCTCTTGGCCAACCAATATTTTTTTGAAGCTGAGCTATATGATCAGCTATATCTTCATCCCATTTATACATCGCCCAATTTGAGTCTGTAATCCACAATCCGGCATCTGGTCTCACTTTTTTTGAAATATAATTAAGTTCATCCTTTACAAATTTAAGTGAATGTCTTCTAACTTTATTAAAATATTCTTGGCCTTCCTGACAGAATGTGCATGAGAACGGGCAACCTCTATTTGTTTGTATCATTGGCATATAGCCTGGATCTGATAAAAATTTATCAAACATCCCAAGAAGGTAAGGTGATGGAGTTTCGTCTAAATCCTCTATTCTATGAAGACTAGGTCCGCTTACAATTTCATCTTTACCAAGTATAAAGCAATTGCCCAATTCTGAAATTGACTCTATAAGACCTTTTTTTTGGTAATTTTTTTCTATAAATTTTTTTATTAAGTTGACGAAAGCAATTTCACCTTCATGTTGAACAAAAATATCAACGATTTCGTATTTTTTTTTATTAAAAATAAAATCTTTAGGATTTTTTTCAATTTCTGGCCCACCAAAAACGATCAAAACGTTCGGGTTAGCTTTTTTTGCAATTTGCGCGACTGTAATCGAAAGACTATTATTCCAAAGATAATTAGTTAATCCAATAACATCTGGCGGAGAATTCTTTATTTCTTTTATTAGTGGTGTCACAGCCTTAAAAACATCCACATCGAATTTTGGAAATTCTTTTTTTGTATGAGCTGCTACTAACCCTGCTCCTAAAGGAATTACAGGTGTGCTTAGCCCCTTATGATCATAACACGGATCTGCTACAATTATTTTCAACTTTTTTTCCACTAATTATTATACTATATGAAATAGTGTTTTTTAAAAGACATTTAAATCTAATCTTATTTTATTTTATTAACCTCATTAAAGGCGTTACCCATAATTAAACTGGTTGAATACGCCCCAGATGCTTTGCCTAAAAAATAAACGTTTCTAATTTTATTTTTTGCTAGTTTAATAATTTTTTGGCTCTGAATTCTTAAATTTATTGTAGGAACTGGGATTCCATTTAAAAGATTTTCAGAATGACTAAATTTAACTTTGGTGTTTTTAGAAATAATTTTCATTAAATACAATTCATCAATTATTTTTTTTTCAAGTAATTTTATATCTGGAATTTTATGTGAAATAACTTCGGTAGTTAGATGATACAATTTATTCGAATTATTATTGAATACTTTTTTATCTGTATTTATATTTGGATAAAGAGTCACTCGATATGTGTGAAGTTTAGGATCATAACATTGAATATACTGGGCGTTAGTTAAAAAATTTTTATCAACTGCAATATGATGAAGAGTAGTATAAATCTTTTTAATTTTTTTATTTGTTTTATTTTTCAAAGTTATATTCGAAAGTTTTAAAAATAGACCCGGATGAATAGTCCAAAAAATTTTTGAACAAAATATTTTTTTTCCTCCATTTAAAGTTATAAAATCAACTTTATTATTTTTGTGTGATATTGTATTAACTCTAGCATTTGTGATAATTTTCACCTTAAGTTTAAGAAGTTGCTTTTTTAATAATTTTACCCATTCCTCACTACCTCCTTTTTTGGGATAGTAACTATTAAGAGATGATTGTCCCTCGCTATATGAATGAAAAGAAAATTTCTTATCATATACTTTATTTTGTTTCACTTTTCTTGCTTCATTGGGTGAAAACGCTAGAACTCTACCCAAACCAAAATGATAATGAGAATTTATATCTAACTCTTTAAGATCACACCTAAATGACTTTTTATTTATCACTGGATCAAATATATGTTTATTAAAAGTAGGGCCAAAATTATTTACAATTTGTTCTTTAAGGTTTTTATGAGAATTAAGAATTTTTTTTATTTTTAAAATTTCTTTAATACCTTTTTCATAAATCTTTTTATTTAAACGTCTGGTATCTACAAAAGGTGATTGAGAATTCAATTTTGAACCAAAAAAACTAGCACCTTTTAAATTTCCTAAAACATTCCATTTTTTTTTATTCATTCCTCGAGTAATAATTTTATCAAGATCTTTTATACCTGTAGCTTTAATAAAATGTGATCCTTGATCAAACACCAATCCATTATTAAATTTTTTAGAACAGAAAAGACCACCAATTTTTTTTTCTTGTTCTATAAGATAAACGTTACCAAATTTCTTTTGAAGCATTATTGCTGCAACAATTCCTGCTACTCCACTACCAACTACTATAATTTTTCTATTCTTCATTTTGTTGCAACTACAAACCACATAGAAGATTTTTTATTAGACACAATGTTATGGTTTATTTCATGAATAATAATTTGCGTTTTAAAGTTTTTAAAAAGGAATTTAATTTCACTACGACTAAAAAAGCTTGTAACTAAGCCGTTTTTAGAATTTGTTTCTTTTTTAAAAAATCTTTTTTTCTTTCTTTTATAAGCATAATGATTTTTGCTAAACAAATATGAAAGAAATAACCCTTTTGGTTTTAAAATTCTTTTAACCTCAGAAAATATAATTCGAATATTTTTTTTGTTGTTATGAGTTATTGATCCTCTATCTATACAAACACTTACTGTATTTCTTTTTAATGCTATATTATTAAAATCACTTTTAATTATTTTGCAATTTTTATTTTCCCGCAGATATTTTTTTGCTATTTTTACTGCTGAATATGACCCTTCTATTCCTATTACTTTTCCAAAACCATAGTCACTTAAAAACTTCGCATTATTTCCTGTTCCACAACCAAGATCTAATGCTGTTAGTTTTTTTAAAGATTTTTTTTTTCCTTTAAAGTATTTATTGATAAATGAAACTATTTTATCATGAGGATATCTGTTAATTTGTTTGTTTTTTTTATAGATATCTAAATCCCACTTTTTATCAAAAGTCATATTAATATTTCTCAAAACTTTCTATTTTTACTCTACCTTTTTTTAAAATCTTATTTTTAGATAAGAAGTTTTTGGTTTTTTCACTTAAAAAATAAAGTGGATCTTGTTTTATTTTTTCTAAAGAAAAGTAAAAAAAATCATTTGCATCACATTCTTCATATTGAAAATTGTTTTTTGTTTTTTTTGATTTCAAAATTCCCTGTTTAAATAAATCACCTTTAATTTTATTAAGGTTATAGGAAATATCGATTCCTCTAGGTCTTACAATATAAACAACTTTTATTTTACTTTCTTTATTTTTTTCAAGGATTTTTCCATGAAATATTTTTTCATACCTATAAAGTGGTCCACCTGGTATAAATCTTTCAATAAATATTATGTAAGTTGGAGCAAAATTTGATCCAAAATTTAAAATTTTTCCATTATTCTCTTTTAGGAAATTAAAGTCTGAATTTTTTCCAAATGGATCAATAAATTTTTTTTGACTTTTATGTTGAGGTAATCTTTTTTTGGAACATGAAGAAAAAAAGGGGACTTTTGTTCTATTTAAAGGGTATTTTTTTCTGAAAAATTCTGAAAACGCTCCTACATGACTTTTGTCATTATATAAGTCAAAAATTTTATTTTTTCCAAAATCATAATTGTATGTAGGTATTATTAAATTATTATCAGTTATTTCATTAATTGTTGCTAACATTTTATTCAGGTTTTGATTTATATTTTTTTGGGTTTTTTGAAATATTCTACCTTTTTTTATATTGAAACTTAAATAATTAAAAAAATCGGTATGTACATAGTAGTAATTTTTCATTATCTTAATTTTTGAATTAACCTTTTCTTGTCTATTTTTCCATTTATATTAAGAGGTAAATCTTTTAAAAACACTGTTTGAAACGGAGTCTCATATCTTTCTAATTTATTTAAAAAAATTCTTTTTAATTTTTTTAAAATTATTCTCTCCTTTGAATTACCCTTTTTTAAGAATAATATTATTTTTCTTTTATGCTCAACAATAACGGATGGTAAATTTATATTTTCTCTAATTAAGTTTTCTACTCTTATAAGATTTACTCTATATCCTGAAACTTTAATATAATCTTTCTCTCTACCACAAAAAATGAAGTTTTTATTTTTATCTAAAGAAACAATATCACCTGTAGGATAAAAATTTTTTTTATTGATCTGAATAGTTGGATCTAAATAATTAACATAACCTAGCATCTTTTGTTTTCCACTAAGGTAAAGTTCTCCTGTGCTTGTATTTTTTTTATTTTTTTTTAAAAAGTATTTATTTCCAGGTAACAATTTTCCAATAGGTATTATTTTTTTTTGTGAATTTTTAGATCGAACTTCAAAAAAGGTTGAATTTATTGTAAATTCTGTAGGTCCATAGAAATTGTAAATCTTAGCATTAGGTATTTTTGGTTTTATCTTTTTTAATAAGTCATAAGGTAAAATTTCACCTCCACAGTTTAATTGTTTTACATATCTAAGATTAATACTTTTATATTTATTCAAAAAATTATTTAATTTTTCTAAAGTTGACGGGACAACATAAATCGACTCTGCTTTTCTTTCCTCTAATTTGTGGAAAAAAGAAAGCAAATTACGTGGATCATTGGTCAAAACTATTTCACATTTAAAAAGTAAAGCAAAAACTAAATCTGCTGAAGAAATATCAAAAGTAAGTTCTCCATTTATTAAAACAGATTTAGAATTAAATTTTTTTTTAAAAATGGTATTTATAGCTTTAAAATATGAAATTAAATTTTCTCTTGAAATACAAACACCTTTTTTTTCACCTGTGCTTCCAGAAGTAAATATAATGTATGCAATTTTTTTATAATTATTAGTAATTAGTTTTGGAGTATTAATATTTTTTGATTTTAAAGTGGAGAAATGAGTCTTATTTTTTTTCTGATATACCAGGGCCGTAACTCCTGAATTTTTTAATTGATAATCAATATTTTTTTTTGGTGATGTTAATGATAGAGGTAAATAAAAACCTTTAGTTAACCAGGCGGCAAATATAGTCGCAATATAGTCTGCATTTCTATCTAATAAAATTGCAACTCCTCTGTTTTTTTTCGTGCCATTGTTCCAAATTTTTTCTAATTCTTTTTTATATTTAAGTACCTTTTTTTTAAATTCGTTAATAGAGCAATTTTCAACATCAGATACAGCTATTTTGAGTTTTTTACTTTTTAAATAATTAATTACTAAATTATCTAAATAATCTCTTCTGCGTGTCATTTAATTTTTAATTTATTTGTATAAATTGATATTTAAAGGCGTGCCTTTAGAAATATTACGTTTAAATTTTTTTCCAATAATCTTATTATAGTATTTGGGATGTAAACCATTGCCAGGTCTTATTACTTTTAGATTTTTTTCACTAAGAGTTTCTCCTTTTTTTACATTCTCAATAACATAAATTGATCTTCTAAAGATTAATGATTTTTTTTCTTTTTCACTTGGTTCAATTTTATTTTTTCCTAGAGCCAACCAAGCATTATTTGTTTCATAAACTAATTTTTTAAACTCGCTTGGATCAAGAGAAAACTCGCCATCAACGCTACCATCTTTTTTCTTTAAAACTATGTGTTTTTCAATTATTGTTGCCCCTAGAGATATACTTGCTACAGAAGCTCCAATACCAATTGTATGATCAGAAAGCCCGACCTCACACTTATATCTATTTTTAAGTTTTTTTATTCCTAGAAGGTTAGTTTCTTTTGGATCACTAGGATATGTACTTGTACATTTAAGGAGAGCGAAATTTTTATTTTTATTTTTTTTGAATATTTTAACCACTTGATCTATTTCATTAATTTTTGCCATACCTGTCGAAATAATTACAGGTTTTCCAGTTGCCGCAACTGACTCTATTAAAGGTAAATGATTGTTTTCAAAAGAGGCAATTTTAAAAGCAGGGCATTTTAATTTTTTTAAAAAATTTAAAGATTTTAAGTCAAATACAGAACTAAAACATACTAAATTTAATTTTTTACATAATCTAAAAATATCATAATGCCAGCTCTTAGGTGTTTGAGCAATTTTGTATAGATCATATAATTTTTTTTTGTACCATAGACTTTTTGCATCATTAATCACAAATCCACTCCTCTGAGAGTCAAGAGTCATTTCATCTAAATCAAAGGTTTGAAGTTTTATAGCACTTACGCCTGCTTTGTGGGCTTGTTTAATTATTGTTAAAGCTCTTCGTAGAGAACCTTTATGGTTTCCAGATATTTCAGCAATTATAAAAGGCCTATTATTAATGCTAATTTTTGTATTTTTTATAAACATATATATTTATATTCTTTTTTTTATTTAATAATTTAAAACCAGAGTTAAGAAGAGTGTTATTCGAAGCATGATTTTTAATAAAACTTTTTGCATATAAAATATTTTTGATTTTACCTTTATTAAATTTATCTATTGCTTTTATTATCATTTTAGTACCAAGTCCCTTACCTCTATACTTTTTTGATATTAAATAGCTAAGTTCATATTTTTTTTTTATTAATTCAATTCTAACTAAACCATAACATTGCGAATTTTTAATAAATTTCCAGAAATAAAATCCCTTTTTTTTAAGTTTTATCTTTAGCCATGTTTTATGACTTGTATACATAATCTCAGAGGGATTAAGAGACCATCTCCTTGCAGTTTTTTCATTAATTAAATCAAAAGTTAACTGAAGGTCTGTGATTAAAACTTTGGATAGATAGGGGTTACTCTTTTTCAATTATTTATATTAAACAATTTTTTTAAGAAGTTTAGAGATCTTTCTATCGTGGGTATTTATACTTCTTAATAAATTTTTTGTTTCTCGTGGAGAATGTTTCATAGCTACCCTCAAAATATTCATCCAATTAATATTATTTTTACTTCTGGTACTTTCAATTTTATTAATAACGTTATTAATATTTTTAGTTTTTTTGATTCTCTTATTTTTTTTCATTTTTTAAATGTAAATTTTTTGAACAATTTTATAATTATAATGCTTTAACATATTTCTCTACTGTATTAATCTATATTTGTAAAATAAATTGATTATAATTTGCATTTTTAATTAATTAAATAAATTAGATATTGTATTTTTTTTATTACCTAGTTTAATTAAATTTCCTTTTTTTCTCGAAGAATATAAATAAATATTTTCATTAACTTTTTTTCTTATTATGCTCGGCCAAATTCTACTTGAGTAAATATCGAATAATGGAAACTCAACTATTTGTACAACTTTTGAACCTCTTTCTAACGCTTCAATAATACCTCCGGAACTTCCAATAAAAATTAGATAATCGTTTTTAACTTTTTTTAATTTATTTACTTTATTATCCATTTTTAATTCTTGAATATTCTTAATTAATATTAAATTTTTTTTTGATTTTAAACTTGCAGGATGATTTTTTATTTTAAAATTTTTAATATTAATATAATTATTTTTTATTAAATATTCTAAGGATTTTAAAATGATTTGTGGCTCACGTACCACTAAAGGCAAGTAAATAATATTCTTGGCTTTTGTAGCTGATTTTAAAAATCTAAAAGATGGAAGTAATTTAATTTTTGATTTTTTCCAACCTAAAAGTTTTGTAAAACAATAAATTTGATCTTTGCCATTAAGAACAATTTTGTCAGGGCTAAATCGTTTATAAATAAAATTTGAAGGAAGAGCTAATGGTGGTGAGTGTATATATCCTATTATTTTAGTTTTAAAATTTTTTTTTTTGAAAAAGGCTATAATATTATTCTGAAACGGTTGTCCCTCATATGGCATGAGCAAATATTTAAGTTCAGGGGTAATGAAAGGTTTTAATTTTTTTAATATCTGGATAGAAAAAAAATTATAATTTGAAACTGAAAATAAAAAATAATTTAAGTCTTTAAAAATATAAAAAATATTATTAACTAAAAATTTAAATAATTTAAAAAAATTAAAACTTATTTTTTCACTCCTTGTAAACAAGATGATATTGTTGCTAATTTTTTTTGGAATTTCTGCGCTCATATAAACTACAAACCAAATTGTATTATTCAGTTTGTCAGACTTCGTATTTAAATATCTGTCTATTAAATTACCATTTTGATCAAAATTATCTTTAAAAGCCCAAGTGACTATTAATTTATCATATTTAGGAGGTATATTATTATAATATAAAGAGTGATTAATGTATTTTAGACTGAAAGTAATATCTTTTAAAATTATAATTAAATTTTTTAACAAATTGTTATTTTGAATATTTGCAATTTTTTTTAAAACATAAGAGCCTATAAAATTTGAGTAAGTTGCAAGATAAAAAATTGAGTCATATTTTGGTTTATAACTATAATTATTTAGAATTAAAAAATACCTTCTTATCTTAAATAATAAGTTAAATTGAATTTTGTCCATTTGAAAAAAACTATTCCCCGCCAGAAATACTTAAAACTTGATTAGAGATATATGTATTGAGATCTGAACCAAGAAAATAGACAAATTCAGCGATTTCGTCAGTAGTTGCAAATCTTTTCAGTGGTATTAGCTGAGATCTTTTTTTTAAATTCTTTGATGGTAATTTTAAATGTAATTTTGTTTTAGTTGCCCCAACCCTAATAGTATTTATTAAAACATTATTTTTAACCCAATGTTTTGTCTGATTAGGGAAAAACTCTAATAAAAATTTAGATAAAGAATACGGAAAATTTTTTAAACCTCCACCAAACTTCACTCCGATTGATCCTAAATTAACAAACCTGCCCCATTTACTTTTATTCATTTCTAATCCCATGTTTTGCATTAGTATGAGATACGGATAAAAATTTACCTTAAAAATCTCCTCAAGGTCTTTTATTTTGGTCTTTGTAAAGGAAACTTCTTTTATATAAGCAGAAGCATTTATTAATATGCCGTATTTTTTGAATTCTTTTTTTTTTGCAAATTTTTCTATTTTTTTATTTGATGTAAGAAAATTAAATTTGATTACCCTTATATTTTTTTTTTTAGTGTATTCAAAAAAATTTTTATTACCATTGTTATAATGTGCTAAAATTTTAT
>MDSV01213641.1_pt1 | contig 12444 bp, 12 predicted proteins | sample 810851 | NCBI WGS metagenome assembly MDSV01 (sample SAMN05326640, study PRJNA326480) | marine metagenome | isolation source: seawater | place: Atlantic Ocean: North East | collected 2012
AAATTATTTAAATTCTAGTGATTCACTCTTTGATAGTTTACGATTAAATATATAATATATAGCATATGTGCGGGATAGTAGCTGTTTACGGGACCAACAATGTAGTTCGCGATATTTATGAATCGCTAACTGTTTTGCAACATCGCGGCCAAGATGCATCTGGAATCCTGACAAATCATAATGGAAAAATTACTCTAAGAAAGTCATTAGGCTTAGTTAGAGATGGTTTTGCTGCTAAACATATCACCAGATTAAGAGGAAAGCTAGGTATTGGACATGTTAGATATCCTACCGCTGGACATGCTGACAGTTCCGCAGAAGCACAACCGTTTTATGTTAATTCGCCTTATGGCATAGGGTTAGCTCATAATGGTAACTTGATAAATTCAACTGACTTAAAGAAAAATCTATTTTCTGAAGACCTTAGACATATCAATACAAAATCAGACTCTGAAATATTATTAAATATTTTTGCACATGAACTTCATCTTCATAGCAAAGAAACCTTCACTCCTGACGATGTATTTTATGCTGTTGCAGGTGTCCACAGAAGAGTTAAAGGTGCATATGCTGTTGTTACCCTTATATCTGATCGTGGTATTGTAGCATTCAGAGATCCAATGGGAATCAGACCACTATGCTTTGGCACAAGAGTTGTGGATGGTAAAAAAGAGACAATGATTGCATCTGAGTCGGTTGCTTTAGATTCTGCTGGTTTCAAGCTAGAACGCGATATATTACCAGGCGAAGCAATATTTATAGATATAAATGGTAAAATACATACCAGATTATGCACACAGGATACTGGCCATTCACCATGTATATTTGAGTTTGTTTATTTTGCAAGACCAGATACTATAATTGATGGCATCTCTGTTTATTCTGCCAGAATGAAAATGGGGCAGTATTTAGCAAAAAAGATAATGACTGAATGGAATGATCATGACATAGATGTGGTTATGCCTATTCCTGATACAAGTAGAATATCAGCTCTAGAGCTATCTATTTCACTAAAGGTACCATTTAGAGAAGGTTTTATAAAAAATAGATATATTGGAAGAACATTTATAATGCCAGAACAAGAGCAACGAGCTAAATCTGTCAAAAGAAAGCTGAATGCAATTTCATCAGAGTTTAAAAATAAAAATGTTCTATTGGTTGATGATTCAATTGTCAGAGGGACTACCTCAAAACAAATTATTGATCTAGCCAGGGAGGCTGGGGCTAAAAAAGTATATATGGCATCTGCTGCTCCACCAGTCAAGTATCCAAATGTCTATGGAATTGATATGCCAGCCAGTCATGAATTTGCAGCAGACGGGAGGACAGAGAAGGAAATATCTTCGCTTATAGGTGCAGATAGACTTTTTTACCAAGATCTTAATGATTTAATCTCAGCTGTAAAAGATAAAAATTCATCAGTTAAAACATTTGACTCATCTTGTTTTGACGGTAACTATGTTACTGGAAATATTTCTGAAGAGTATTTAAAAGAACTAGATGAGCTGAGAAATAATAGTGCTAAAAGCAAAGCTAACTTGGATACTGATGATGATGTGATGGTGTATTGATGATGTCATCATTTGATTCTCTCATAGATCAAGCGACTAGAAAGTTCAGTACAAAATGTCCTGCAATTGATTATGCTAATTTTCTGATAGTCTTGCCCTCTAATCAGAAATTATTATATATATCGGGCCATAAGATCGTAAAAAAATATCCAATCTCAACATCTAAATTTGGTTTAGGAAATGTAGAGGATTCATTTAAGACTCCCATAGGTATACATCATATAGAAGAGAAAATAGGTAAAGGTATGCCTATAAATACAGTATTTAAAGGAAGAAAACCAATAAAAAATAATATGACTTTAGAAGATTTATATAATGATGAAAAATTAAGAAAAGATCATTTTGATAATTATGATGATGTTATAACCACAAGAATTCTTAGACTAAAAGGATTAGAGAAGAACATAAATTTAGGTGGTAATGTTGACTCATACTTGAGATATATTTATATCCATGGGACAGCTCATGAGGATCAAATTGGTAGGGAAGCGTCTCATGGTTGTATCAGAATGTTAAATAAAGACATCATAGAATTATTTGATAGCTGTTATGAAAAAATGTTGGTTTTGATATTAGATAATTAGGCTGATTAATTCTATTGGATCATTTACTATCATATCAGCTTGCCATGATTTCAGATCTTCATCCTTGTTAACAAAACCAAAGTCAGCCGCAACTGTGAACATTCCAGCATTCTTACCTGCTATTATATCTCTTTCATCATCTCCAACATAAATACAATCAGTAGCTGCTACATTAACTAATCTACAAGCTTCTAAAAGTCCTTCAGAACTTGGCTTTGGCTCAGCAACCATATCGCCTGTTACTATACAACTAAGTTTTGTATCTAGCTGAAGACCATTGATAATTTTTTTGACAAATTTTGAATGTTTATTAGTTACAACACCACACAAAATATTATTACTAATTATATGATCAATCAGTTTCATCATATTTTTTATCAGTGTAGTATGTATAAAGCATTTTTCAGAATATTCTTGTAAAAACTCTGCTCGTAGCAGTGATGAATCTATCGGTCTTCCATTCACATCAGACGCATAACTAATTATTCCCTTAGCACCTCTAGAAATATGTGTCTTGAGCTTATTACAATCAACTGTTTTAAATTTATTATTAAGTAAAACTGAATTGAGTGCGTTACACATATCTATTGATGTATCTGCCAATGTACCATCTAGATCAAAAAAAATACATTTAATATTCATTTTTTTGTTGCAGTCATAAAGTAATTAATTTTGGTTATTGAGGAAAGCGAAAAACTGTAATCTATTGGATTTAATTTTACACCCTTTATGTCATTAATCTTAAAATCTGATTTTTCTAACATTTTCATTAATTCAGAGGGTTTTATAAATTTTTTATACTGATGAGTACCTTCTGGAACAATTTTCAAAATATACTCAGCCATTATTTTTGCAAGAGCAAAGGATATAATATTTCTATTAATCGTAGATAAAAATAATTTTGCATTCTTATTGCATATTGATGAAATATCTTGAATCAGTTTAATCTGATCCGGTACATGTTCAATTAGTTCAAAACATATGACTGCATCAAATTTAGTCTTAGAATTTTTTAGATATTCGTCTAATGATAAATTTAAATAATTAATTTTTAGTTTTTTTTCTTTTGCATGATTTTTAGCAATTTCTATTGTTTTTTTTGATGCGTCTAAACCTGTAACTTTTGCTCCTTTTTCTACTAAAGCCTCAGCTAATATCCCACCACCACAACCTATATCTAAAATATTTAATTTATTAAGATCTAATTGAGATTGTATATACTTTAACCTGATAGGTAGTAGATTATGAATTAGTTTGTAGGGCCCACGTTTATTCCACCATTCGTGAGCTACTGAATCAAAATTTTTAATTTCTTTATTATCAATATTCATCTGAGTTTACCTTGTCTTTAATCTTTCTATATCTATCATATACACTATTTTCCTGAATTGTGAGAATTTTGCTATTCTTCATGAGTTGTTTTCCTGAAACCCAAACATTATCAATATTTTCAGATTTCAGGTGATTTTCTATTCCATCAAATGCGACTGAATTTGTTTGTATTATATCCTTTATACTAATTGATACAATATCTGCTAGATAACCTTTGTCAAGAATTCCAACTGAATCATCCAAGCCAAGTGATAATGCTGGATTGACAGTAGCAAATCTAAAAATATTTTCTGTACTAACCTCATTCTTTTTTATATTTGATATTAACGAGATTACTGACATTTCCTCAAACATATCAGAATTCGTAAAAGGACTGACTCCTGTAGATAGAATTATATTAATCTTTTTTTCAATGAGATCTTTAATTTTAATATTCTTCGATAGTAGAAGTGTTGACTTATTGATAACTATACTTGCCATATAATCTTGAATAATCCCAAGATCTGTCTCATTAAGTAATAGAGTATTGAGTGCTACAAATTTATTATTGATCATATCCAGTCTAACCATATATTCTAGAGGTCTGCAGCCATGATTTTTTATACATTCTTTTATTTCTTCATTTGACGTATTGATATTTATTCTTACTGATATATCTAATTCATTTGCTATTTTTGAAATTTTTTTTAACATTCTTGTCGAAACTTGATTTACAGAAATTGGATTAAAAAAGAATCTAATATCTGGATTTCCTTTATAGTAGTCAAGTATTTTGAGTGATTTTTCAAGATATTCGTCTTCATTGTCTGCAAAAACTGTACTTTTATTTTGAATTGTTAATCCAATACATGATCTAATTCTAGTTTTTATTATTTCATCAATTATAGAATTTGAGTATATTCCAGAACTAAAAAAAGTTGTAACACCTTTTTTTATCATATTGATGACCGATATTTGTGTAGAAAATTTAGTATAGAGCTCATTAGTTTTACTCTCCAATCCTTTCTCATAAATTTTATTTTCCGATCCAAGCATTGTCACAGAAGAATTATAATTACTATTTAACATGCCTGGAATTACAATATGATTATTCAAGACTGTATTATTTTTGGTTGAATATTTTCTCTTAGCCTCATCACCGTGCAAAACATCTTTTATGATATTTCCATCAATTATAAGCGCATGATCCTCCAAGATTGAATTATTTGTATGATCCATGAGCCATTTTGAGTTTATAATTGCGTCAACTTTATCCATAGTCACCAGTATACTTAAAATATTGTATTTTTCCTTAAGATTTACCTCAGATAGCCATTAAATCAAATATTATGCTAGATTTGGATATTTATAAATTATGTCGTGTATATGAGGGGTTTATGATAAAATACTATTTATTATCCTATAAAGGAACATCATCAATATATGGCAGAAAATCAAGAAATACGATTTGAACAAGAAATGAGACAATCATATCTAGATTATGCCATGAGCGTGATCGTAGGTAGAGCATTACCAGATGTTAGAGATGGCTTAAAACCTGTTCATAGAAGAGTATTATACTCTATGCATGAGCTTAATAATGGTTGGAACAAGTCTTATAAAAAATCTGCCAGAATTGTGGGAGATGTAATTGGTAAGTATCACCCTCATGGAGATTCTGCTGTATATGATACAATCGTGAGACTAGCTCAACCATTTTCTATGCGACATCCGCTTGTTGATGGACAAGGCAACTTCGGCTCAGTAGATGGAGATTCACCTGCAGCAATGCGATATACAGAAGTTAGGATGTCAAAACTATCTCAAGAATTACTCCAAGATATTGATAAAATGACTGTTGACTTTTCTCCCAACTATGATGGTTCAGAAAAAGAGCCATCTGTGCTTCCAACTAGAGTACCAAATCTAGTTGTTAACGGCTCAACTGGTATTGCGGTTGGTATGGCTACGAACATTCCGCCACATAATTTAATAGAGGTTATTGATGCAACAATTGCAATTATAGATGATCCATTATTAGCTAATAAGGAAAATATTGATGATCTAATAGAGACAAGTAAATTACAGGGACCTGATTTTCCAACTTATGGAGAGATAAAAGATAATGGAGGTATTCGTGAAGCTTTGCTTAATGGAAGAGGTTCTTTTAAAATTCGAGCAAAACATATTATAGAAAAAAAAGATAATGATAAAACGTCAATAGTTTTTACAGAATTACCTTATCAAGTAAATAAAGCCAAACTTATAGAAAATATTGCACAACTTGTAAGAGATAAAAAAATTAATGAAATTAGTCAATTAAGAGATGAATCTGATAAAGATGGTATGAGATTAGTTATAGAGATAAAGCGCGGAGAACAACATGAAGTCGTTTTAGGTTCGCTATATAAACATACTAATGCACAAATATCTTATTCTGTTAATATGGTCTGTCTTGTTGATGGTGAACCTAAAACACTAGGCTTTACAGAAATATTAAATGAATTTATTAAGCATAGAAGAGAGGTTATAACTAGAAGGACTCTTTATGATCTTGATAAAGCTAAAAACAAAGCACATATTTTAGAAGGCCTGGGTATAGCATTATTGAATGTAGATGAAATTATTTCACTTATTAAAAAATCTAAGAATACTTCAGAAGCTAAAAATGCTCTATTGTCTAAGAGCTGGAAACCAGAGCATTTAACTAAATTCTTGGGAATAGTTGATAATCAAACAAAAGATTTTATCCCAAGTGATGAGCAGTATGGACTTCATGGAAAGACATATAAGTTATCTCCAACACAAGCACAGGCAATTTTGGATCTTAAACTTCAGAAGCTAACCAATCTTGAACAGGAAAAAATCTTCACAGACTATGAAGCAACTATTGCTGAAATTAAAAGATATATAAAGATACTAACCAAAACAGATGAGCTTGATGCTGTGATGAAAACAGAGCTTAATGATGTAAAAAAAGAATATGGTGAGCAAAGAAGATCGATTATCTCTCAAGATGAAGGTGAGTTACGCAAAGAAGATTTAATCAAAAAAGAAGAAGTCATAGTTGTTTTAACAAAAGCTGATTATGTAAAAAGACTTCCTGCAACCGACTTTAAGAGCCAACGAAGAGGTGGACGTGGAATAAATGCTACAAAGTTCAAAGATGGAGATGAGACTAAGCTTCTATGTCAAGCACATACTCATGATATTATTTTATGTTTCTCTACTTTAGGAAAAGTTTATGCAATAAGAGCATTTGATATTCCAGACCCTAGCAGACAGGCTAGAGGCAGGCCTATTAATAATGTTTTGCCGTTAGATTCAGATGAATCTATTAGTACTTTTGTAGTTGTTAATTCCTTTGAACAGGATGCATATCTATTTATGTCAACAAAAAATGGAATGATAAATAAAATCCCGGTTAATCTTTTCAAGAAAATAAGAACAACAGGATTAAAAGCTATATTACTGAAACCAGGAGATGAGTTGCTTGGCGCCCATTATACAGTTAAAAATGAACATATAATGCTTGTTGCAGAGAATGGTAAAGCTATCAAATTCATAGAAAGTGATGTAAGAGAGAGGTTTAGAGGAACACTTGGTGTTAAAGGTATCAATCTTTCTGGTAAAACAAAGTTAATATCTATATTAAAACCACTTGGAGGAGAGATTATAACTGTTACGGAAAATGGATATGGAAATAGAGTCTCTGTTGATAACTACAATACCCAAAAAAGAGGAGGTGTTGGAGTTATTGGAATTAAAACTAGTAAACGAAATGGTAATGTTGTCGGCGCAGTTAATGTTACTGAGAAAGATAAGATAATTATGATTACAAATAAGGGTAAAACAATTAAAATAGCAGTTAACGATATGCCAATAATTGGTAGAAACACTCAGGGAGTGAGATTACAAGTGCTCCAGGATGATGAAAAACTAGTGGCTATCTCAAGAGAAACTATTGTAGATGATGAATGACTTAAGCAAAATAAGAGGACTGATTGACAAGCTTGATAAAGAAATTATTAAGTTGCTTAATGAAAGAGGAAAACTTGCCAAAAAAGATCAAAAATGTTAAAGCACAATCAAATAATACAAATATTTTCAGGCCAGAGAGAGAAGCTCAGATACTTAGAAGTCTAGCAAAATCAAATAAGGGACCACTTTCTGATGATAATCTACGTTCTATTTTTAGAGAAATAATATCTTCTTGTCTATCATTAGAAAAAAAACTTAAAGTTTGCTGTCTAGGACCAGAACTATCATATAGTAATATAGCTCTGATAAAATTCTTTGGTTCATCTGTGGATATAAATTTTCATAATTCTATTAATTCTATTTTCAACGATGTCAATCATGATAATGTTGAATTTGGTGTAGTGCCTATAGAAAATTCAACTCAAGGCAGCATTAAAATCACTATTGATAATTTAATCAATGAAGATATAAACATTTGTGGAGAGGTTAACTTAACTATAAAACATTGTTTATTATCAAAAAGTAAAACATTACATCGTATCAATAAAGTATATGCTCATGAGCAAACATTTCTTCAATGTAATGACTGGTTAACAAAAAATATGCCTAATGTAAAAAGAATATTTTCTACAAGTAACTCAGCTGCTGTAAAAAAAATAACTAATATAGCTAATGCTTCTGCAATTGCAAGCGAGAGTTGTTCGTCTTTATATAAAATACCTATATTGAGAGCTAATATAAATGATACAGTTGATAATACTACAAGATTCATTATTGTTGGTGATCATGAAACAGAACCAAGTGGTTTTGATAAGACATCAATTCTAGTATCAGTCCAAAACAAAGCTGGGGCACTCAAAGCTTTATTAGAATCATTATCAGATAATAAGATAAGCATGACTAAAATTGAATCAATTCCAACTAAAATAAACAATTGGGAATATATGTTTCTTCTTGATATTGCTGGTCATGCAAATGATAAGAATGTTTCTGCTGCATTAAAAGATATTAAAAAGAAAAGTATTTTTTACAAATTCTTAGGTTCTTATCCAACAAGTATCTGAATTATGGTTATGAAAACAACAACATATCAGCCTGGGCAAAATATTGATGATATTCAAAAAAAATATCAAGTTAAGAAAGTAATTAAACTTGCATCCAATGAAAACCCCTCAGGCCCAAGCCCTAAGGCAATAAAGGCGGGCAATAAAATAATTAACATGATCAATCGCTATCCTGATAGTAAATGTAAAAGGCTTAAGGAGACAATAAATAGCTATCTGTCAAAATCATTTATTGGACTTGAAAATATAATGATAGGTAATGGTTCCAATGAAATCTTAGAATTTATCGCTAGATGTTACTTGAATGAAAAGTCTGAAGTACTTTTTTGTAGACATTCTTTTTTAGTATATAAAATAATTTCAGGTAATATGAATGCTAAAATTATTGAATCTAATCCTATTAAAAATCCTGGATTAAATTATTTGTCTATTGATCTAGATGATATGAAGTCTCGTATAACTAGCAAGACAAAAGTTATTTTTATTGCTAATCCAAGCAATCCAACTGGAACAGCTCTAAAAATGAGAGATATAGATAAATTTATAAGTTCTATCCCTAAAAGAATTATAGTTGTAATAGATGAGGCATATTATGAATATTCTCTATATCAAGGTTTAAAAAGTGCTATTAATCTTTTGAAAAAGTATCCTAATATAGTCATTACTAGATCTTTCTCTAAGATTTATGCATTAGCAGGTTCAAGAATCGGGTATGGGCTTGCATCAAAAAAAATAGTTGCAGATTTTAATGATTATCGTCAACCTTTTAATACTAATTATGTCGCTCAAGAGATGGCAACTGTATCTCTTAAAGATCAAGCATTTGTGAAAAAAAGTTTAAAAGATAATCATTACGGAATGGAGTTCCTAAAATCATCTTTTGATAAAATAGGTATATTTTATTTAAATAGTTATACAAACTTTATTACTATTAAATTAGGCTTGAGAACTAATAAAATATTCCATGAATTATTGAAGAAGGGTATTATTTTACGCCCATTAGATAATTATGGTTTACCACAATACTTAAGAGTAACTATTGGATCGGATCATGAAAATAAGCTTTTAATTAATAATTTGACCAAAATTTTAAAAAAAGGAAATTAATAATGTATCAGTCAGTCTATATATATGGCTTAGGTATGATGGGGGGCTCATTATCAAAAGCTATTAAAATAAAAAATATTTCAAAGAAAATATATGCCTATGATATTGACAGATCTAGTTTACTTTATGCAAAGAAGAATAAAATCATTGATGGTTATGATAGTAGTGATTTTAAATATCTCTCAAATGCTGATTTGATAATTATATGTACTCCTGTAAGCAAATATAAAACAATATTTAAGAATATAAAAAAACATATGAAATCTAACGCTATTATTACTGATATTGGTAGTACAAAAATTAATATCATAAAAGCTTATGAAAAAATATTCAGTACAAGAAGTAAGTGTTTTATTGGTTCTCATCCATTAACGGGTAAAGAGAGCTCTTCTGTGAAAAATTCAGATCAACTAATCTTTAAAGAATCCGTTGTACTATTAACACCATGTAATGGCGATGACCTTGTATTAATCAAAAAAATATCAAGTATGTGGAAGAAACTAGGATGTCAAATAATCCTTATCTCTCCATCTAAACATGATTTGATCTTATCTGAGACTAGTCATTTACCCCATTTAGTTTCATTTGCATTAGTTAATATAATTCTCAATACTTCAACTATTAAAAATATAGAAGACTTTACAGGCGGTGGTTTTAGAGACTTTGCTAGGTTAGCGCATAGTGACCCATCAATGTGGAATGATATATGTTTTTCAAATGAAAAAAATATAATTAAATCAATTAATTTATTAAAGAAAGAATTAGATCTTATTAAATCATATATTTCTTCAAAGGATCAAAAGTTTTCTAGATATTTGAAAAATATTAAGAAGAAGTTAGATAAAGATGGCAAATAATTCTAGTTTAATAATCAATGAATCTCAACATCTTGATGGTGAAATAAATCTTCCAGGTGATAAGTCTATTACTCATCGGGCAATAATTCTTGGTTCCCTTTCAAATGGACAAGTTAATATTCAAAATGCACTTTTTTCTGGAGATTGTCTAAAAACTATTGATGCTCTCTCACTACTTGGAGTAAAGATCTCAATAGCGGATTCAGTTATACGTATTAATGGCAAAGGTCTTAATTCTCTCAAAAAACCATCTGATATTATTGATGCAGGTAACTCTGGCACATTAGCTCGTCTTATATCAGGTGTTTTAGCTACGCAAAGTTTTGACTCATCTCTTACTGGTGATGAATCATTGGTAAAAAGACCAATGAAACGCATCATTGAGCCCTTAATGGTGGCTGGAGCAAAAATAACTTCTGAAAAAAATAAGTTACCAATTTGTTTTATTGGATCATCAATGCAGCCAATCAATCATATTTCATCAATACCAAGTGCTCAAGTTAAATCCTGTCTTACGTTAGCTGCATTATTTATTGATGGAGAATCTCATATCTCTGAAAGCATAAAAACTAGAGATCACACCGAAAGAATGCTTAAATACTTGAACTATCCCATATCAATTAATAAAAATACAATTTCTATTGTTGGTAAGAAAGTCATTACTGCGAAGGATATAAAAATACCTTCTGATATTTCTTCTGCTGCATTTTTAATTGTTGCTGCTTTAATCAAAGAAAAATCAAATATTATTCTTAAATCTATAGGCGTAAACCCCTTAAGAACTGGGATCATAGATGTACTTATCAATATGGGTGCAGATATTAAAATAAATAATAATAGAACAATTTGCAATGAACCAGTTGCAGACATTTCAGTAAAGTCTTCGGTTCTGAAGCCTATTAAATTATCTGGTAATATCATATCAAGACTAATAGATGAGTTGCCAATACTTTTTATTGCTTGTACATGTTGCAAAGGAACATCTGTGATTAGAGATATTGAAGAATTAAGACATAAAGAGAGTGATAGAATCAAATCTATGGAAGATGGTCTTATCAAACTAGGTATTAAAGTCAAATCAACTTCTAATTCTATTAGCATCACTGGAGGTACACTCAATGGAGGAATAATAAATAGTTACAGTGATCATAGAGTAGCAATGTCGTTTATAATTGCAGGGCTAGTATCTTCAAAATCTATCACTGTGCTCGATACTGGTAACATTAATACATCTTTTCCTAACTTTGTAGAAATTCTTAAAGATCAAAATATTGAGATTTATAATTTATGAGAAAGATACCAGTTATTTCAATTGATGGTTTATCAGGGTCTGGGAAAAGCACTGTATCTAAAAAACTATCCAAAATACTTGGTTACTATATACTTGATAGTGGTATTTTATATAGGACCTTTGCATATTTACAGACGAGTAAAAAAATAGAGTCTTTTAATGTAGAGAATATAAATTCATTAATTAAAGATCTAACTTTAGATCCAAACAAGGAACTAAGTTTTAATATACTCTATGAAAATAATGACATCACAAGTAATCTATACTATGAAGAGGTAGGTTTACTAGCTTCGTCAATATCAAAAAATGAAACTATTAGATCTGCATTGCTTCCACTACAACATGCATGTTTAAGAGCGCCTGGCCTTATTGCAAATGGACGCGATATGGGCACAAAAGTCTTCCCAGATTCAAAACTAAAGATATTCATCACTGCCGACCTTGATATACGAGCAAAACGTCGATATGAGCAACTTATTAAAAAAGGCTTAAAAGTAAACTTAATAGATATAAGAAATTCTCTTCAGGATAGAGATGAAAAGGATATCAATCGAGATATTTCACCTTTAAAAGCCGCAAAAGATGCAATTATTATTGATTCTAGTCAATTAAATGTAGAGTCTGTCCTTGATAAAATCCTTGAATTGTATAATATAAAGGAACTTGAAATTTAAGAGG
>MDSV01055558.1_pt1 | contig 12443 bp, 6 predicted proteins | sample 810851 | NCBI WGS metagenome assembly MDSV01 (sample SAMN05326640, study PRJNA326480) | marine metagenome | isolation source: seawater | place: Atlantic Ocean: North East | collected 2012
GAAACACAACCCGCACGCGCATCCACGCAAGTACTCGTGTGCGGGTTTTGACCACCCAGCAATTGGAATATATATCACATGCATTCGATTCGTTCGATGTCGATTCGGACCGGATTCTTGTACGCTACTAAACGACAAACGGATTAGGAAACTACTACGCTTTTTAAAGGGCGCCAGCACCGTACGAACCACCTTTATGGTTTATCGCCGCAGCAGAACGCAGCAGCCGCAGCTTCAGCGGCCTTTCGTCCACTTACAAGGGCGCCGTCAAAGGTAGCTGAGCTGCGATGATCGCCAGCAATGTATAAGCCATCATCAACGATACTCGATCTGAAAAAGTCTGTTGGAGGTTCCTGATTAGGCTGCGCGTACGGAATGCGGTAGACACGTAACAGGCGCCAGGTTGCAACATTGTTTGGTCCAAACCATGAAGAAAGTTCTTTCCTCACGCAAGCCTCAATAGACGCATCATCCTGGTCTGGAACGCCGATTAGCGACACAGACGCCAAAGCTTTTCCAGCTGGCGCGTATGAGCTCGCAACGTTACTCGGAAAGCAGCAATTGTTCACGATACCACCTTTGTTTTCACCGTCCAAGTACAAAATAGCATCATTGGTTGGAGCCGTATCCATGGCAAAATACAAACACGTGGTGCCAACTGCGGGCTCATTCTTGCTCGGGCTAGCTTTCATAGAGTCCTTAAGTAAGTTTACAGCTTCTGGCCCCTCACAAGCTACAATTATTGATTTCTTTGCCGTAATCAATTCGCCACTCGCAAGACTGAGTATTCTAGTCATATCATCACCGCGTTTGCCCACGGTCTCTACCTTTGCGTTCAGCCGGACACGTTCTGGTGCCAAGTTGTCGCATAACTGTGTACTCACAGCCCCAATACCTTTCGCTGGCAAGCAGTTTTGCCCCGTTGCAAGCATACGCATAACGAAATCAAATAGCCTACTCGAAGTTGTCAACTCCCTGTTGAAGAAAATCCCAGCCATGAACGGGCGGAAAAATCGATCAATCATCGCATCGCTGAAACCGAAATCTTTCAAACGGCCCATGATCGTTGTTTCACCTGTACCTGACATCATCTCGTCTACGGTGCCTGTTCCCAAGACAGTTTGAAACCGTACCAAACCAACGAGGATTTTATCAGCAACACTTCCGATTGGGTTGTTCAAAGATCTCACGCCATCCATCGGATGACGAAATGGATCTGCTACTCGATGAAACGAACCATTGAATCGCACATCAGCACCCGCGTAGAATGGTTTGAGATCCAATCCGTCATAATCCAAGACATGTTGTGCCTCAGGGTAACCAGTGAGAAAGATTGCGAAGCCCCGATCAAGTAAGAACCCGTCGACTTCGTCCGTTCGCACACGACCACCCACTCCGTCGCTGGACTCAAGTAATAAATAGTCCACATTACGCTTCTCGAGTTCGTTGCATGCAGCAAGCCCCGCAAGACCACCCCCGATGACGACAACGTCTGCATCACTCTTCGAAGCAGCGCACCACGGACTTCGCCGTTTGTCGTCACACGCGCGACTGGGAACAAAACGCGGCGCCCTACGTGAAGGCTGATATGTACGTAGCATCGTCGCTGTGGACGGCGCGCCCGCTACTGGCGCCTCGTCTATTACAAAGTCTTTTTAGAGTCACTACTACTGGCGCCTCGTCTATTACAAAATCTTTTTAGAGTCACTCCTCCACGCGGCGATACACTAATTTCGTGCCATCTTCTAGTTCACTTATGCGAAGCTCGTCGTCCAGATAGGTAATGCGCATCTTTACCTCTGAAGATCCATCGGTGATTCGATTCATAACTTCGCCGACCGGTACCGTGGTGCCGTTGAGGAAATTGAGCGCTGGAAGCACGCTAGCATCATCTTGTCTCACAGTCGTCGACAGAGAGGCTAAAGTCATTCCTATGGTGTCTCCATCAACGGTGCGAGTCGTGCCCTTCGTTATAACTGAACCGTACCCCGCAAATATCGGCGAGAAGCCAATTAGGGGCACACCGAGAGAGGCTTGCACAACGCAGTCGGACTCCAAAGTGCCAGTGCCAATTCGCTGCAAACAGGCGCCCACTCCCCCACCAAAGATGCTCGTTTGGTGATCATGCGCGCTGTAGAAAAAGTCAGCCTGTTCGCCTAGCAACTTTCCTACCGCCCAAAAGAACGGCGACGAGCGGAAAGGAAATCCGCTGGACTCGTACAGCAGCTCCCAGGTTCCAATCAGTGTTGGATGGACTGCGGGATCTTTCGTGGGGTTGTCGAGCGACTCGATGAGTGCGCGCATTCTTTCACGCTGTTTCGATGTGCTGAATTCACCTCGCTTTGTGCCCGCAGCTAGTGCGTAGATGTTCGACTTCGTGGCAGAGTCTTGACCGGCGTTCGTGAGGGAAGCGGTGACGTAGTTTTCCTCTTTCGGGACCGGAATAGCGCGCAAAGGGGAGGCAGCTGCGCGGCGCTTTTGTGTACCGGGCATACAGTGGATACGACTCACCACATTTGCGCTAGAAGCCACCATCTGATACGAATACGAGTTCCAGCGCGATTGTTTGTGCCGTCATCTTCACGCGATGACAGGGGCTCTAGCAAGTAGCTTAAAGACGTAAAGACGTTTTGTACAAATTAAATCGCTAGTATATCGAATATTCTTGGAACGACATTCGCAATTGTCAAACCAGCAGTGATGTCTTGAGCAAGTTCTACGAAGTACAGCGCTGCACGTCGCATGTGAACTGTGCCGACGGAGCCACTTTTGACACCTGGCTTCTGAACACGAGGCTTGATCTCACTCACGTAGACTCGAAGTGCTCCTTCAAAAATAATCTTAGCGACAGAGCCAAATATCAGGACAACACTATAAAGAACGACGTGACCAATCACACCTTTAACGATGATCAGACTCAACCATTTCTGCGGCTTTTCTGGAAGTGATATCGATGTCTTTGCTTGGTTGCGCCAAATTGCACCCATCGAAAAAGCAAGCATGTGAAAAAGTGTTCGCCACATTCGACGGTAGCAAGTCTGCGCGGCTACCAATATTTGTCCACGACTATTCAACGGCACAGGAAACAGTAGAATGGCAGCCGATGTTAAGGTTAAAAAATATGCCCCTTGCACTGTCATGATCGTGCCTGCGTTGAGCCCAACATCACACCAGTCCACCACCGGCAGAACAAGCCTCAACCCAATGGCACCGAGTACGACACCGCCTTGCATGTTTGCAGGGGACTCACCAGTTGCCAAACGGCTTATCACGACTGCCATCATATATGCAAACGCGAGCAAATATTCGAAGACAACGTGACCAGGATGCTCCATCTCCCAAAGCGGAACACTTCCATACCTCCACCTGAGAATGAAAAAGGGGACAGCTGACGCATTCATACCGGCAATTGATGGCCAAGCGTGCACTTTGTGTGGCGCAAGAGCGCCGAGCATACTATGAACTGGTCTCTTACTCGAGCTCTGGGTGCTCATCGTTCCCTTCGTCAGGCAGCCGTATGCGCAACTCATGCAGTAAAAAATGGTCATCAGCTGGGCGTTGCTACTATCCAGAACCCAAACAATGACAGGTAGAACTAAGTAATAGAAGTTTCGACTACCCAACCACATCGAAATCACGTGAAACGTTCGACCGATGGTTCCAACTTGATCTGGATGCAAACCTATCTTGGTGAGAATATTTGGGACTAAGTGCTTCGTAATGTTTATCTGACCGATGATGTATCGACGGAATAGATTGTGACACCAGAGTAACGCAACCAGAAGAGGTACAGATAGACTCTTTGGTTCTTCGTCAAGGTCATTATCTAACAGAGACAGTTTCCACGCCTTGGTTTCTTCGATTTCCTCTTCAATCATCATCTTTTTCCTAATATCCTCAAGTTCTTTGCTATCATACACAGGAGCCTGAGATCTTTCTGGAGAGTATGACTGCGATGTGAACAGTGTCCGCGCTGATGCCTGAACCTGATGATCTACAGATGGTCTCTTTTTGGGCATCGGGGATGCCAAGGCGTGCTCAGGAAGAATATCAAATGCGGCTTCACGAAGTGCATTCAGCATCTTGTCGATAATCTCAGATGTATGTTTGGAGTGCGCATAGAGACGAAGAGCAGGCGCCGGACGATGAGAGGGGAGAACGACTGGACTTACTCTTGCAACACAGACACCGAAACCTTTGCTTCGCATTCGTGCTGCGATACGATGCAGGATAATATTTTCATCACCACTTCCAACGCCAGCGCAAAGCTTGACAGGTAGGACAGGCGAATCAGCATCAGCATCAGTGGTGAGACCAGGAATATCACCGCTTATCAAAGCGCTGCGAATGCGACGTGCAGCATCATGCAACTTACCAATCATAGCAGGCTCAGCTTCGATGCGATTGATTGCATGTAACGAAGCTGTAGCGAGATACGGTGGTAATGATGCAGAAAAGACGTAGCCGCTTCCCATGAGACGCTGGTAAGCGACGACCCCAGTATCTCCAGCAACAAAACCTCCAACAGATGCACAAGCATTTTCAAGAGAAGCGCAGATGACATCGATAGCGCTGCTGCTCAATCCAACATGCTCAGTCAAACCTCGACCAGTTTCACCCATAGCACCAAAAGACAAAGATTCATCCAAGATCATGCGTGCGTGATGATGATCTTTCAAAGCTACAAGTTCACGAAGCGGAGCACAGCGTCCCGTTGAACCAAAACATGCCTCAGTGATGAGCCAACGACGTCTGACAGGACGCGTTAACCTAGCAGATGTAGCACCATCTTCAGTTTCAAGCTGCGCAAATACACGTGCGGCGTCGGCTGGGTTGGCATGGTCATACCATCGAACCTCAAGCTTTGCCAAGCGTAAACCAGCGATGATACCTGGACCAACACCTCTATCTACAACTGCTACATCACCCTTCGACGCCAATGCTTGAATGACACTTGAGGCCGTACACACTCCGAACGAGTATAGCACAGCCTCACCCACGCCGAGAAATCTCGCAACCTTGTCTTCCAATTCCATGTGTGGTCTAAAAGTTCCATAGAAGCCACGCGGAGAACACGACCCAAGGCCGTATCGATGAATGGTATCAGCACACTGCGCCCGCATCGTCTCATCGGTAGTCAAATCCAAAAAGTCTTGTGAACTCAGAACCATATCATAATTTTCTTTTAACTCAGATTTGGCGAATTGCTCTACCTTGGCATCTTCCAACTTCATCTCCTCGTTTACCTTGCTACCAACAAAAACAGGTACCCAGTGTTGTCTAGAAGCAGATTCTAACGCCTTTCCTCTGTGTTCCAATGCTTGCTTTATTCTTCGTTCGCTTTCTCTTCGCTCTCGCGCTTCGAGTTCTTCTATAGATCCTGGAAAAAATCGATTCGCTGGAAATTTCTTGAATTTCAAGCACAATTCATCTGCAATTTCAGAAATCACATGCAGTGCGTTCTCCAAGTCTTTCTTCTTGTGGGCGGCAGAGATGCAGAATCGAACCCTTGGAAGTGTCACTGGTGTGGCAGGGGAGCCAACAACGACAACGGCTAAACCACGATTGAATGCTAGACGTGAAAAATCGCCGATCTTGTAAGGTTGATACAACATGACTGGCATGATCGGAGATGGGTCATCTCCAAGAACCTCAAGACCGAGAGCAATCAGACCATCGCGGAAAAACTTGGAATTTTCACGTAGTGCGATAAGTTTTTCCTTGCCAACATCAGTACCATCATCTCCAGAAATAATTCTTAAAGAAGAAAGTACTTGAGCGCAAACTGCAGGTGCCATTGAGACTGCTTCTGTGTAGCCCAGAGAGAAGCGCTTCACCGCATCAACAACTTCTCTTGAACCCGCAACATATCCACCTGCAGCGCCAAACGACTTGGTAAACGTACCCATCATGACGGTGATATCGGCTACATCTACTCCGAGCTCTTCGCAGACACCTCGCCCTGTTGGACCCACAGCCCCAATGGAATGAGCCTCATCCAAATAAATATGAGCACCGTAAAGTTTGGCCACCTGCACAATAGGTTTCAGTTTGCATACCTCTCCTTCCATGGAGTAGATACCTTCTACGATGATAACAATCTTGTTGTAGTTGTACCCACCTAGCACAGCTTCTTGCAAAATCAGTTCTAAATCACCCACGCATTGGTGCTTGAATGGTCTGATTTTAGCACCACTGAGACGAGCACCTTCGACAATAGACGCATGATTCAAGGCGTCAGAAATGATTAAATCTCCTTTGGAGCAGAGTGCAGGGATGACCGTACTGTTTGTCGCAAAACCCATGCCCACGACGCAAGCACTCTCTTTCCCAATGAATCTTGCGACGTATTCTTCAACCTCTCGTAGGTTGACATCTCGCCCGAGTTCTGCCGCAGGGGATCCGCTCGTTACAGGATACTTTTGCAGAGATTCTTCCACAATCGGTGTGCAGTGCTCATTGACACCACCGAATCCCAAGTAATTGTAACTTCCCAAGTTGAGACAGCGTCGTGATTCTGGTGTCGCTCGTAAACGCGCAAAAAAACCACGGTGGTGTTCCGGAGCACGAATAGCTACATCGATAAAGTCCTCTGGAGAAGAGTAAATCGGTCGATTGAAAGTATCCTCGATGTTTCCGTACAAGTTTGCAATGTAAAAGAAATCTTTAACTTTCCCAGCCGACAGCAGCGCCAGATCGTTTTTCTCCCCGTTCTCATCATCAGTGCGCCAGTCTTTTATGCCGCGAAGCGCGTTGTACGTATTTTTCGCCAAGCCCTCTGCGATGTACACCACGTATTGCTGATACGTCGCAGCCGTGTGCCCAAACAACCGATACGCCGACTTATTCTTCAACAAATAGTTTTTACTATCCGGTCTGTAATCCTCGTACTCCATTTCCCTCGTCTCCGCGTCACCAGCCTCTCTCGAACGCGTTCTCTATCCGGTCCGTTGGTCGCCCACCGCGTTCGCGTCGATTTCTCCTCGCCGTTCCACCGGTCGTCGCGCGCGCGTCGACGATCGGCCCCCAGTCGAGGCGCCGAGGAATGTGACGACGCGTCGTCTCGTCTCCTCGTCGTCCGTCGCACTCCTCGCTCTGTCGTCGCTCGTCTCGTCGCGCCACTCGCAATCGCCAGCGCGTCGACAAAAGTTCGGACACTCGGGTGAGTGGGCGCGCGCGTTGTACCGGACAAACGGACAAACGCGCGCGCGAGGGCGCTCGCCGCGGTGAGGGCGCCCGCAGCGTCCGTCGCGCGAGGCGAGGACGAGAAATTCGATGCTCGCGTCGACGGAAGCGACGCGCGCGTTCGGGGCGCTGTCGGTGGCGTCGGGGGAGACGTCCCCGAGAGGCTGGGCGCGTCGAGGAAATTTGAAGGCGCAACGGCGCGCGCCGCGAAGAGGCGGAGAGAGAACGACTCGGGGCGTCGTCGGACGAGCCTCGGGGTCTGAGAATGGACAAAAAACGACGTTGGTGATGATTGAGTGCGACGGCGCGCTCGTGGATGTGCATGGAGACGGGCACAGGGTGGCTTTCAACCGAGCCTTTCAGGCGAAAGGGGTGGTGAGCGCTCACTGGGACCACGCCGAATACGCGTCATTGCTGCGAAGCGGCGGAGGGAGCGCGAACGGTATGCTGGAGCGTTATTTTCACTTTTATGGATATCCGAGTGAGGTGAGCGCGAGGGCTAATAGATCCATAGACAGCGATGAGTACACGGCGGCGTTGAAGCGTTTGTCTGATCTTGTTCCGCTCGCGTCCGTGTCTGAGCCTGTGGACTCGGCAGATGGAAATGAGGGCATTTCTAAGGAAGACGAGGCGCGTATGAGACAATTATTTCTCAACGGGCTGATAGAAGAGAAGGAAAAGCAGTTCCAGATGATGATTGATGAAGGTGCTCTCAAGCTTCGAAGCGGCGTCCAACGTTTTGTAGACGACTGCATCCGTGAGAATGATAAGTTGCAGGTTCTGATCATCTCAGAAACCGCTTCTCTAAGTGAAGAACGAGTATTAGAAGCCGCATTAAATGGACTGGGTCCGTTGCGTTCTGCAGCTATTTCCATAACTGGCGCTCCTGAGAGCTTCGATAATACAAACGATCTCGCAACACAGGCAAGAAGAGAAGCCTCAAAGATGATGAAAAAGAAAAAAGGTGAGCTACTCGCGCCCGAAGTTGGCGGTGATTTACAGCGTCAAAACTTCAATTCCGATGTTATCATCGACTCTGGTGTTTTCTCGAACAGTCGTCGCTCGATGCTAACGGCAGAGGTTATCTCACAGCTTGCTGTTCAGCGTGGATTTGATCCTACGAACGTCATATTTATCGGTGGAGCGCTATCGACATGCTCCGAAGCAACTGCGGCTGGTGGATTCTCTGTAATGGTTCGTAATCGCATGCAACGCGGAGGAGAGTTTCCTGGAGTTGATTCCGTCGTTGACGGTTATGGCGCTGGAGAGGGGATCACCCTGAGACGCATTCTTGCGGTTCTCGATGCTCGGACGCGAGGCTGATTAAGCGCTGCAAAAATACTGTAGTCTTGCGCAATGCTCCTAGTTTTGTTATGAAAAAATGGGTAGGAAAAGTAGACTTTAGCTGCTTGAGCTACTCTCGTGCGTCACCGAAGCCACTGTTGTTTGATTCTCTCGCTTCCTCCACTGCTGGGCGCTGTCGGTCTTCGCACTTCGCTACCGCGTAGCGACGCGATCATGTCTCTAGAGCGCGTCGATGAAAACACGCGCTCTCTCGTCGAACAGAGCACAGTGCGCATTCTAGCGAGCACGAGTGACCCGAAGAAAGATTTACAGCGGGAGCGCACGCGGGCCACTTTCGATGCCTGCGAATTGGAAAACTTGCTCGCCGGTGGACCCGAAAATGTAGCTTTGAGACGGCGCATCGCTGAAATGATGACTAAAAACGCTACGTTTAGTAAGCGTGGAAAATATTTTGACGAACGGGACGAGTTATACGTTCGCACGCTCAAGATGTATCTGGCTTTGCCAAAAGCCATCTCAAGCATGAATGAGAAAGACCCAATCGCGGTGGCACGTATTATGAGAGAGTTTATTGATGAACCAGGAGGACTGGACTTACATCTTGGTATGTTCATTCCGACCATTCAAGGGCAAGGCGACGAGGAGCAACGAAAGTATTGGATACCAAAATGTGTCAAGTTGGAGTGCATCGGGACATACGCACAGACTGAGCTAGGTCATGGCACGTTTCTTCGTGGTTTGGAGACGACCGCAACTTACGACCAATCAACAGAAGAATTCATCGTGCATTCACCAACACTGACGAGTACGAAGTGGTGGCCGGGAGGTTTAGGAAAAACGTCTACGCATGCGGTAGTCATGGCAAGGCTCTTCACTCAGGGCAAGGATCACGGAGTCCACCCTTTCGTGGTACAGATTCGTGACAATAAGAACCACCAGCCATTACCAGGATGCACAATAGGTGATATAGGAAACAAGATGGGCTACAACGCAGTCGACAACGGGTTCTTGCGTTTCGATCACGTTCGTATTCCGCGACGCGCCATGCTGATGGGACACTCAAGAGTTGAGCAGGATGGTATGTATGTGCCAGCACCCGTATCGAAAGTCTCTTACGGTACAATGGTTTTTATTCGTTCTGATATCGTCATGAATGCTGCACTCTATATGAAGAAAGCAGTAACGATCGCAATTCGATACAACTTGGTAAGAAGGCAGTCAAATCCGGATACGGCGACTGGCAAGGAGTGCCAGGTCATTGATTATCAACACAGCCAGCGCACCCTCTTCCCGATTCTCGCCAAAGCTTTTGCCTTTCACGTTACATCTGATTACATGCGTCGTATGTACTTCGAATTCCAAAAGAATTCACGCAAAAAGAATGATTTTTCGGCGCTTCCAGAGCTGCACGCCACATCCAGTGGTTTGAAGGCGTACTGTTCCTGGGCTACAAAAGATGCGATTGAGGCGTGTCGGTTAACGTGCGGCGGGCATGGTTACATGAACCTGGCAGGATTCGGCACTACACTCGCGTCATACGCTCCGAACGTGACGTACGAAGGAGACAACAACGTCTTATGTTTGCAAACTGCTCGTTACTTGCTGAAAGTCTACCGCAAAATGCTCACAGGCGAGACTCCCCCTCAAGTACTTGGTTATCTCACCGGTGCGAGTTCTCGCAGCTCTCTCGCTCTCGGTGCGAGTTTACGAGATGAGAAAGCCATTTTGGACGCGTACGCACACCGCGCATGGCGTCTCGTTACCGAAGCATGCAAAGTGTCGGGGGAGTTAACACCAGACGATGCAATGCGGGTGCACATGGTGCAATGGATCACAGCCGCCAAAGCCCATTGTGCTTTCGTAGTCATGTACAACTTCATTCTTGCATACGAAGAGACACGTCCGCGCGTCAGTGCGGATACCCTTCGTGTGCTACACCGTCTTGTTTGTCTACATGGTCTTTGTGGTATTGATGATACGATGGGTGAATTTCTCGAAGACGCGCATATTGACGGCGAGCAGGCTTCGGATATTCGAGATGAAATCTTCAAACTGCTCAGGGAAATTCGGCCAGACGCTGCCGCGCTCGTGGACGCTTTCGGCTTAAATGACTACTTCTTGAACTCTGCGCTGGGTGCGAAAGATGGTGACGTCTATCGTCGACTGTATGACGAAGTTCAGGACGCACCCTTGAACAAGAAGCACACGCCTCCGGGGTACGCTGAGTTATTACAACCAAAACTCAGCCGCGGAAACTTTGGCGTTTCAAAGCTTTAGATCATCTCTAAAATTTCTAACAACCAAACGCACGATAGCGAAGAGAAAGAATCCCACACTTCGGCGCGTCGTGCATCTATCACGAGGGTGGTTGCACGCCGACGAGCGCTCGCTCTCCCGCTCGTCCTGTCATATTGCGTGTCCGATCGTGCGCGCGCAGTCAATTCGTCGTTTCAAGGCGTAGATGACAGATGACCGACTCGCGCTCTACGCAGTGTTTGGGATCCTCTTTCTACGTACCATTATAGAGATAAAGCGCGCGTGTGCTTACGGACCTAAACAGGCATCGACGCCACAGGCCGATGCGCGCACGCGCTTCTCGATCCTCTCGGTGTTGAAGTTTCGACGGGACGCGAAGGGAGTGGGAACGTGGACAGTGGAAAGAGAACGCGCTGCGTTTGAGAAGGGTGGACAGCCACCCAGGGCGAAGCGTCTTCGAATCACGTTCATCGCACTTATCGGTGTATGCATTCTTTTATCAGCAGCTGCCTACAAGGTGACCGTCGCGACGCGAACGAACGTCGGGCGAAGAGATTACAAGAAACTCGCCCAAGACTTTTCTCAGGCTTTGGAAAGAAAAATATTGGTACGCGTATGGACGGACATGGAAAGCGAAGTGTTCGTTGCAAATGCTCTTAGAAACGTAGAAAATCTAACGCACGCTTCATATCGTATGATCACTCAGAGATCGAGCGTTTGTGGAGTTGTGAGAGAATATTGGAGTGACAGGCTCACCATGCTTTCAGATGTAGAAATTGACAACTGGATTTTTGAGCATGCGTGCGAAGCGCAAGAAGGCACCAGTCCAGTCTACGACGTCTTCATCATAAGTGGTGGCGCTTCGGATTCAAATTTCGTGATAGGTAAACATCGTGCGGCGTGGATGCGATGCAGCCCGCGAAGTGTACAACAGTGCTCACATTTGCTGGAGGAGAATCTTCACCACGTGTTTACACCGCACAAGTCTACTTCACGTAATGCGGCGCCTGCTCTCACTACGTCGGACGGGGTGTTACTCGCATCGTTCAGTTTAGTCAATGCGGAACCCACAATTGGATACTCATTCACCTGGGACTTTCAAAGTGAAGTAGAGGAACCTTTTCTTGGACAGCTGCCAAAAGCACTATCGAGAGTTTTAGAATTACGCATTGAAGCTCAAGTACTTCGCCATGCGCCGAGTCGCATACGACCAAAATGGTCGGAAGACCATCAGGGCTACCTGCTGAATGCAAAAACTGCGTCTTTCTTCATCGATTCGGACTGGCCTATTGATACTTCTGTCACTTACACGCCTCTGGATGGCAAGCCGTTACAATTTGTGGTTTACATACCCCCTAGAAATGAGTGCCCCTTATATGTGCTCGATCCAACTGGCGAAGTTTCTATTTCCAATTCCTTTTTCGTGGAGGGTTGGGGAGGAGTGGTAATATTCAACCCTTCGCAATGCAGCGTTTCCGACAATTTGAATGAACGGCACTTACTTCAAGACGAAATTTTGAATGTCGTGCGCACCTTCATACAACAATTAAGGATGCACTTGGGCGTAGAAGATGTTCTACAAGAGAGTGAAAAATACTTTCTACACCCTGAAATATCTGGTTTCGCAACTTGGGAAGTGGACGCAATGGTCCACGAAAGGCTTGTATCCGATGTGCAGTTAGCGCTCTCGACACTCA
>MDSV01170142.1_pt1 | contig 12443 bp, 15 predicted proteins | sample 810851 | NCBI WGS metagenome assembly MDSV01 (sample SAMN05326640, study PRJNA326480) | marine metagenome | isolation source: seawater | place: Atlantic Ocean: North East | collected 2012
AACGTTTTGCTGAGTGTTCTCGAGGAGTCGCATGGCGATGTCTTTCCCATAGGACGCAAAGACCAAACCAATGGTCCCCGTCATGAACCCGGCGGCGATGGCCAAAGGCATCGGCTCGTCTTGGTTGGGAATAAGTTTGTCGATCGATTCGGCGGCCCCGTCAAAAGCCTTGTAGAAAAGATCGTCGTTAATCGCATGAAACTCCATAGGCATGGAGTCGGAGTCGGAGTCGGAGTCGGAGTCGGGGGTGCTCGTGTTTTCTTCTGTATTAGTACTCATATTTAACTGGGTTGGTGTGTGAATGAATCCGCAATGTAATAGCATGTATTACAGTTGTCAAACAAAATGTTTCAAAAAGTTTCACGATGCTGCGCAAGCGCCCAATCCGCGATTAAGAGCGCGTCCGCAACGGCATGTGTAACCTTTAAATCAGGGTATTTCCGGCAAGCGTTGTCCTTTAATATACGCTTCCGTTCAGTGTACCCAAGCTTCGGCCGGAGACCTTTGACTCCCTTCTGCCATACCTGGGGCCTGACCAAATCAACTCGGAATCCAGCCATTCGACATACCCCAACGTGGTAACCAAAGTTATAACCTAACTTGAACGACGAACTTGCTGACGTGGCTGCTGCTACGAACGGTGGGACGTCTTCAATCACTACGTTGGTCGTTAACGATTGGTCGTTGGTCAAGGGTCGGAGGAACTCGAGGAATTCCTGTTCCGTCGTGTAGCGTCGCAAGGTGACCTCGTCGCCCTCAATCAGGGCATACCCACCTGAAGCCCCCGGATCTATTCCGAGGACTCTGTCAGGTGGGCCACGCATTCCAAGTGCTCCTTGAGGTCAGAGGGCTTTACGCATACGCCCACGGATGGGACTTTATATACGGGCATGCCGCTTCGTCGGAGCCTCCAAAGTGAAGTCCTGCTAAAAACCGAGTGGAGTTTCTTCTCCGGTATCAAGATGTCGGCCAGCATAAGCGCTACTAGGGCGGGGGATTCCCCGTGATCTACTACCACGTCACTCATCCTCACCCTTTTTCCGTCTGAGGTAGTAGGCTATAGCCTCTCTCACAACCTGCGAGGGGGTAGAGTAGCGGGCTTTAGCTAACTTGCGTATTTCGGCTAGAAGATTGTCGTCTACCCGTATGTTTACTTGATTCTCTAAGGACATACCGTTGTTATACCATGTAAAACAAAAAGATGTCAATGATATATTTTGTATAGCAACGCCGGAAAGCTTAACGTTTAAAACGTAAAGATTTTACGTTTTTGTAGAGAGAAACGTAAATAGTCAAGTTGTTTGCAGGCAGGAACTTACAACTTACCTTTACGTTTTTACGTTTTTATCTTAATAAAAGTATTATAAGTATAATAATAAAAGAAAGAAGGGTAAGAGGAGAAGGTGTATAAAGGAATAGAAGATTTAAAATATCTTTTCGCCGGAAAAAACGTAAAAACGTAAAGCTATGCCCTAAGTTACTGCGTGACAGCAGGGTAAGCCTTTACGTTTTTCCTTTTTAAAACGTTACAGAAACGTAAAACTACCGTTTCTTCCGAGCGTATCCTCGGTTCTTGGCCCGGGATGTGACCCTCAGGTTCGATCTTTTGTTGTTAGCGGTGTTCCGATCCTTGTGGTCGACGTCTTTTTTGTCGCCTTTGCGGACTTTCCCCGCCTTTACCATCTTCGACCTAGCGGAGTTGCGTTGAGCCCTCCTTTTCTTCTGCTTAGGCTTAGCGTGGTAGCTCTTGTACTCTTTTTTGTAGTTTCGCTTTTTCTTCGCTGGCATCCCCAACTTTACTCAAGATACCGTCTTCCGACAACCGCTTGCCCCGCAGTCAACGTTATTTGTCTCCTGTACGATCGGCTAGGGTACTATCATGCGAACATTCCTAGCGATGCGGAGAAGAAATCCAAAAAAACCAAAACCGTCAGGTTGCCCGAAAACTATGGTGGGGCTCGTATTTCCTCAGTTTCTTCTTTGAAGCTCCTTCGTCCTTTTCTTCGATCCTTTGGATCTCAGAAATTCCTCGCTTGGGATTTGGTTAGCCAAACCAACGAAGTAAAGTTGCTTCACTTTGTACGGTCGTTCTAGTCGATCGTACGCGGACGCTCGTAAACATGCCACGCTGATGGCATGCGAGCACAAGTTGATCTGCCTTCTTCGCGGAAGGGTTCTCGAGGTTACGCTACCAATGGAACATGGGTACATCAGATCGGGTTTCGAGTTAATAACTAACATTGCACTCTCACGCCGAGCTAACGCAAAGCATGTTAAGCACCGAGTACGACAGCCATGTGGCAGAGGAAAGGCGGAAGCATCCCGTAGCGGGGTCGAGAGGTACGGTCTTAGGTACACTAAGAACTAAACAATTAATTGTTCAGTATTCCGTTGGAGGTACGGCAGGCGACTGCTCAATCCTCCCGCAAGTCGCATAAAATTAGTTACTAACATCGGATGGCAGGCTACCAAGCTCCTGCCCCGCACCACTTTACTATCTTCGCGATTCGAGTGTCCTGTAAGACACGGGCGATACCACCCCGCAGAGTTACAGATCTGCGAGCGTTGCGACGCTTTGGGTTGGGGCAGGTTCGATACCTGCGCGCGAAGCCACTTTATGCTAATAAACAAAGAAACATACGAAAACTTCAAGCTCGCGCTTGAAATGCATTATAAAACCCCGTTCCTAGGAGAAGATGGACTTAGGTTCATGGAAAATATGGTTGCTAGGTACGAATGGTACTTAGCGTTAGAGTTTCACCCGTAACGCCACCTACTCGTCAGCCCTGTTTGGGGCTGGCGGGTTTTTTTTTACCAACTAACAGAAAGGATTAACTAGACATGGACACAATGGAAACACGACTAAGCTCAAACTTAAAGTTCTGGGCACGACAAGTACTCTGCGACGCAATCAACGAAGATCAACTTGAGCTACGCGACAACTACTGGGCATTTAAGCGTGCCGTAGAAAAGTATCGCGACACCTTACCCGCAAGTAACAAGAAATGGACAAACGAACAACACCTACTAATGGCCACATTCAACGATGTGTTGCACGCAGAACACATCGAAAACTGGTCAGGTATGTACGACAGCGACGGATACGAAAGAGAAATCCCCAAATTCCACTGGGTAACATGAGCCATTTCGGAGATCCACAAACTATTTATGAGCTATTCGACGAGCAATGCGTCACGGAAACATACGCAAGCTTGCCTGTAGCTATAATGAATCGAATGAACGAAATCGGGATCGATCCTGAAATCGTACTAAACCACGAGTTCCAACACCTGTTCGCCAAGGAAATGGCGGAAGGCGGAATCCTCATGGTTAATAACCAACACGGCTGTTTCGCGACAGCCATAATAAACAGAAAGGAAAGTAAGTGAATACTACAAATACACACAACAACGGAATACCAGCATACGCATTACCTGCAAACCAAACCATGGCTCAAATGCTTGGTGAACCAACAGGAGAAACTCCATCACGCGTGGAAACTATCACGCCTGCCCGAGCAAAGCAGTTACTTGCAACCAACCCGAATAACCGCAAGATAAACGAGCGCCATACGCTCAAGCTTGCCACCACGATCCGGGAAAACAGGTGGGTAAACAACGGCGAAACCATAAAGATTGGGATAAAAGACGGTAAAGAAATCCTACTAGACGGCCAACACCGGTTAACAGCAGTAGTAAAAGCTGAAAAAACCATACGAACACATGTCATCTACGGACTCGATCCCGAGGTGTTCGACACAATAGACCAAGGTAAAAAGCGTTCTTTGAGCGATGTCCTTGGAATCGCCGGTTATATAAATACCTCCGCACTAGCAAGAACAGTCAAGCTTGTTGATATGTACAAGACAAGAACCATGACTTGGGGAAGTTCAGACGAACGCTACCCGAACGAAACATGGAAAGACCTGCTTGTCTCAAAGTACCCCGAACTGCCAGACGCCGTTGACACCGCCTGCTCATACAACAGCTCAATCAATCCGGTAAGCTCCAATGCCAACACTGCCACAGCGTTATACATATTCAGGGAAATCGACCCAATCATGGCCGACGCCTTCATGGACAATGTAGTACACGGGTACAACCTTGCTCACGATAACCCAATCCTGCAATTACGGAATGCGTTAATCAAGCAAGCACACGGCCCCAAAGATCACAAATGGAAATGGCCAACCGTACTTGCCGGGTTAATCCGTGTATGGAACGCCGTTCGCAAAGGTCAAACCCTGCATCGTTCACCTAACAGATTCAACGGTTCCATGGAGAACTTCCCGAGGGCTAAATGATGAGCAAAAGTAAAACAGCATGGTTCAAAGATAAACTAACCCTACCCCCGCCGGTTCAGGACTTAGTAACCTTTGCACACCGATACCCAATCCGCATAACACTGCCGGGTAAAGGCAGACTTCCCGAAAGAGAAGTTACCTTCGCCGACCCCGAAGTACTCCAAGACGCAGAACGATTGCTTCGCTTCATGAACAACAAGAAGCGTCGCCCATACGACCACTGCACTACTTGGTAAACCAATCCAACCACGCCCTGACTCGCAGGCAAAAGCGGGTCAGGGCATTTTTCGTGGAGAGAGTTACTCTCCAAACACTAACCATACAAATACACACACCATGCAAAAACATCACACCGACTGGGCATTCATACTGATATGCCTAGTAACCTTAATGTTGGTCTCATACGCACTATCATCATGACCATAGACCAAAACAACATCACTAACTACCAACGCACCCCAACGGAACTAATGCACTTCCTGTTATGGACAACGGTAGTTGCCGGTAAACGCTCAGATGTACAAACCAAAAAATTCAACGAGCTGTTTACAAACACAACAACAAAAAAGTTACTGCGATCCCATGGACGACACATACAAGCAGAACTTCGCAAAGTTGGAATAGGCCAATACAAACGCATATACAAATGCTGGGATTACATTCGTAAAAACATAAGCCCGGGCCACCTGCGAACTATAAAACGCAAAGCCCTAACTAACATACCCGGAATAGGAAATAAGACAGCGAGCTTCTTCCTTGCCCACTCAAGAGCATTCGCCGAAGTAGCGGTCTTAGACACGCACATACTAAAGTGGCTCAAGGCATCATACCCCAAACTCGCACATCTCGTGCCCAAAATAACTCCGCAAACCATAGATGATTACATCACATGGGAAGCTTTGTTCTTAGGCACATCCTGTCAAATGGGCATATGCCCCGCAGATCTAGATAATCGTATCTGGCAATCAGCAACCAACGCACAAAACAACACACAAAAAGTAAAATAATGACACACCGCACAAAACTACACGATGTTATCCGTTCATTCGGATCATCAATCTTCCATGTCAAATGGATAACGAAAGATGGAAACATACGAAATGCTAACGCCAGACGCCATGTCCTAAAAGGAATTAAAAGAACAGGCAAAAAAATAAACAAGAACGACAACAGCCTTATCCCTATTTACATACTACCACACATGGCCGGTATTGAATGGGATATGCGCAAAGGATGGAGAGCCTTGAATCTAGATACCGTACTTGAGGTTTCCTGCAAAGGAACCAAATACGATATCCTACCAGACCCAATAAGCTCATGGGAAGATACCACAAACACCCATGAAAAAGTCAAAAACAGCACCGTCAAGTCTGCGTAAGTATCGCTTCTGGTACCATTACAACAAGCATCACGATAAACTAACAGTTCACTATCGAGGAGAGTGCCTGCTAACCGACGCCGTCGACATCAAGGTACCCACCAACTCGAAATACAATAAAAAATCCCAACCGCACTATGTAATCCAAGGTTGGACAACAAAACTAGTACACACACCACAACTAACTACAATAATATGAGTAATAAACCATATCTCCACTGCGGAGGCATACACGCATCGCACAACGATGTCTGTCTCGTACAAACCCCCGCATCAACACAAACGCATGTCCCGATCGAACATAATGTGTTCGTCGACGAAGTTAACGACGCTCTCGTCGAATCCGGGCTCACGATTACAGACACCAACTACGGACTCAACCACGAAGGAAACGACTTGTTCGCCCTCTTCCAAGTGGAAAAGACCAACGAAGCCGGTAACACACTGTTTCAAAATGTAGTAGGTTTGCGTAACTCGCACATCAAACACTTTAGTGCTGGCCTAGTTGCCGGGTCTAGAGTGTTCGTTTGCGACAACCTCGCATTCTCAGGTGAAATCAAAATGAACCGGAAGCATACCGCACACATCATGCGTGACCTGCCCAACCTTGTTCGCCACATGGTCAGCCAACTGAACGACAAGTGGAAGTTCCAAGAAATGCGCTACTCCGCCTACGAGGCAACTCCGGTTGACCAAGAGCAAGCAATCGAAGTCATCGGCGAAACCGTGTGGGAAAACATCCTACCCGGTTCAAAGTTCACAGCGGTACGGGATGAATACCTCAACCCGAGTCACGAAGAGTTCGAACCCCGCAATGCATGGTCGCTCTTCAATGCGTTTACTGAAGTCGCGAAGTCAAGCCCACGACAACTACCTGAACGCACAATCGGATTCCACACTATCATGGACAAGTTCGCCCAAGAAGAACTCGACCGGTTGGAAAATGAAATGGCCCCACTAGTCCTAGACAATGTGGTTGACGCCGAAATCATCGAACGCGACCCACTGACCGGAGCACAACTCCGCGATGTGTACCCTGCTGACTACAATAACGATTGATGAACCACGGCAGAGCTCTTCAACTCATCTACAATCCAAAACTAAGTAAGGATAAAGATGAATTCCGAGAAGCATGCCGTATATACAGAACTCAGCTTGCCTATGTATTATGCCCCAAATGCGATCATAACTTGATTAGCGTTAAGGATAAAAGAAAAGGTAAAACATGCTGGTCCTGTTGGACATCACGACCTAATTATGTCGCAGAAACACTCGATCAAGTGGAACCAAGGTAATGTTAAGTTACCAAAGCGAATCATTCACATGTCGTTGCCGTCAGGGTTTTCATGCCCTGCGGCACACATGTGTCTGGCGAAATCAGACCCCGAAACAGGGAAGATTACAGACGGTAAGCACCAAGAATACCGGTGCTATGCCGCCATGCAAGAAGCCCGTCATACACGAATACGCAATCAACGATGGCACAACTTCAACCTACTCCGACGGAAAGGTAGAAAAGCCATATACGAACTGCTATACAATTCGCTCGACAGCATCCATACGGAATACGAATACAACCACATGCAAACCCCGATCGTTCGGGCGCATGTAGGTGGTGACTTCTTTAAAGAAGATTACTTCCAAGCATGGATGGATTTAGCCAACGCTTACACGGACACACAGTTCTACAGCTACACCAAACGATTAGACCTATGGGTCCTGCACATGGACACCATACCGAATAACTTTATGCTCAATGCATCATTCGGAGGTAAATTCGATCATCTGATCGGTACCCATAATCTCAAGTTTGCTAAAGTAGTACTAAAGCCCGAAGACGCACTTAACAACAACCTACAAATAGACCACGATGACTCACTCGCATACACGCAAAACGAAAGCTTCGCACAGCTTATACACGGAACCCAACAAGCAGGATCCGAAGCAAGCAAAGCTCTCAGTACTCTCAAAAAAGAGTACAAATGGACAGGATATTCGACCAATACCTCGGGCATGCAAGAAGCGTATAACAACATTCTTCGCAAGTCTAACAAAGTCTAACATATCCAGATACATCAAGGATTGGACAAAGCTAACGCCACAAACCAACCAAGATATACGAAACCGATGGAAATTCGCATACTGCACAATCCACACACCATGGGAACGCAGTTGTGAACAGTTCACCGCAATCAAAAACCAATACGGATCCGTCAATCTCACCAACCTACGCCGTACACTATCATGTACATCAGGTGGGATGTTCGAGATCAAAGCCAATGCACTCACGCACTTCCAACTAACTTGGAATACCGAACAAAACTTGTTCAACAAACCCCAAGATAACTGGCAAAAGCATCGAGATAAACTAGTCAACGCATTACCCGGAATCGGATATGCCAAAACTAGTTTCGCATTGGAAATGATCTACCCAAACGAAGCTGAATGCTTATGCCTCGATCGGCACATGTTAAAAGCTTTCGGGTTCACGGATGTCAACTCAACCGTATCGAAAGAGCAATACTACCACTATGAAAACTACTGGCTAGATCACGCCAAAGCATTCCGTGTCCCTGCTGTGATCAGTCGAAACATATTCTGGGACCAAATCCAAAACCAAACTAATAGCCTATACTGGGCATCATCACTACTATGAATACACCACCAAATATCGTCGGAGAAAATGCACTTACCATAATCTGGGAAGGCAAACAACACACACTAACTAGCCAATGTCCAAACTTCAAAACGGTCAAGAAACTAATACTAAAAGCTAAATTCGGCGACGAGCTAACCGAAGCCTTATGCATCAAGAAAAGTTTCGAAAAACAATCCGAAGGAAATGTTACCATATCCGGAAACACCGTTCTGTACAAAGGACAAGCCGTACATAACTCGGCCGCAAAGAAACTCATCCATCTACTTGAGATCGGATCAACAGACCTAAAGCCGGGCATGCGTTTCCTTGACAAGCTAATGGAAAACCCATCGTACAACAGCCGAGAACAACTATACAAATTCCTCGAGCACAAAAACATGCCGATTACCGAACAAGGTAACATCATCGGATATAAAGGTGTGCGGGATGATTACAAAGACATCTACTCTGGTACATTCGATAACTCACCCGGTCAAATCTTAGAGATGAAACGAACGGAAGTCGATGATTCCGTAGACCATGGTTGTTCCGCCGGGTTTCACATAGGTAGCCATGACTACGCAGACAGCTGGGGCCGAAATGGCAAACTTATGAAGGTTGAGTTCAGTCCGCGCGATGCAGTATCCGTACCGCATTGTAGCGAATACCAAAAGCTACGCGTCTGCCGATACCATGTACTAGAAGAAATACATGACCGCAAACCAGTAGCCGACGGCCTGCATGGGCACGACAACCAAGCGCCCAAAAAATGGAACAAAACCTGTCGCAAACTAGTCAAATGGCTCCAAAAGAAATACCGTAAAGGAATCACAGTCACGCTTAGTGAGTGTATAGAAAGATACCAACCCACCATAAACACCCCGGAAGATATCGACCATGCCATCTGCTCAACCGGCCATGAGTGCGACATCCAATGGGATGACCAACTCAACGAATATGTAGTCTTCGCTTGGAAACCCGAAAACACAAACCAATCATTCACAACAGGCCCAATCAACTGGGTCAACTAACCCTAATCGCAACCAAAGAGCTAGGCAGTCTCTCTAAAAGGCCTCGAGCACTATCATCATGACTACTAAAACATCAGCAAAGTTTGAGCTAACAAACACCCAACTCGAACAACTCAGAGATCACGATTGGTTCCCACACGACGGCGGAGCATGGATCGAACTACGCGTAGAAGACTTCGAAAGCAACTTAGACTTCGAAGAAATATGCGAGACATTCATGCGAAAAGACTATGTCAAAAACACGGTCAAGCTCAAGCTCTGCATAGTCGGCTGGAACTCTGAATAACCGCACACCATCACTAACATACAAATACACACCAATGAAACTAAGTACACCCGATCGAAAGATCACATCATCCATGAATTCCGCAGGTAGCTTCGGCATCAAATCGGAAAACATGTCACACATCATAAACATCCTGCGCAATAAACTATACACCAATAAACACCTCGCCGTGCTACGGGAATATACAATCAATGCAATGGATGCTCACATCGACGCAGGTATGGACAAGCCAATACAAATCGCCATGCCTACTCTCGAAGACCCACGCCTACGCATAAGAGACTACGCACCTGACTCCATACCTGATGAAGATATGCTTGACACATTCATTATGTATGGATCATCAACCAAACGAGAAACCAACCAGCAAACAGGTGGTTTAGGTATTGGTTGCAAGGCCGCGTTCTGTATGGTCGACATGTTCGATATCGTAACCTACCAAAAGAACAAAACCACACACTGGACCGCATCGATTGACGAAGCCAACATTGGTTCTTTGTACAAGGTAGATGAGATAACCGACCGTCGCCAACCTCAAGGCACAGAAGTCATCATACCGGTAAACCCTAAAGACATAGAGTCGTTCGTTTCGGAAGCACATAAGCTCTTCAAATGGTTCAAGCCACTACCCGTTGTACTCAATGTTGATATGGAATTCAAAAAACAAAAAGCGGTAATGTTCGGAGATCGTTGGTTACTCAATGAACACATATCACCGAATTCAGGTCACGAATACCGTCGAGCTGAAGGTAAAGCAATCGCGCTCATGGGTAACATACCTTACCAAATCGACAGCAGTCTGCTACCCAATAGCCTCGATGAATGGACACGCAATCTAATCGTATCCAAAAACCTAGTAATGCATTTCCCAATCGGCGCACTCGATATCGCTGCGTCGCGGGAATCATTGGAATACACAGACAAAACTATCCAAGGCATCAGTGTCGAATGCAATAGGATCAAGCAAGACATGGTCAATAATGTACAAGAACAAATCGCAGACTCAGACTCCATGTTCGACGCAGCTCGTTTATCCAAGCAAGCACTCGATCCACTGCCATCCTACCTGCACAACCTAATCTTCGCCAAACTGAAGTTCAAAGGTATGGATCTACGAACACAATTCAGCACAGGAATGAAGATAAACGCACACTTCCGAAAGCATAGATGGAGAGCCGGAGACTACACCAATGCAAAGGAAGAACAGCATGTCATCAAACTGAATTCCAAAATGAAGATACTCACCTACAATGCCGATGAGATCACCCAAGCTAACGCAACCCGTCGAGTCCGTACGATTCAAGATCAAGATGGTTGGGATAATGAAATGCGATACTATGTCATTCCAATAACCTACACGAACCAACTCAATCCCGACAAAGACACGAACTTAACTAACGCACATGTTTGGGCTACTACTAACGCACTACCTCACAAGTTCCTAAAAAAGCGCAAGCTAAACGAAACATGGGGCACGCACTATCATCAACTAACCATTGATCATGATCTCATGGATGTAGCACCGATGAAAGCTGATCGCAAAGTCGTAGACAAAGACGGTAATGTTAAAGAATACAAACGCCTCGACACTTGCCGTATTCAAGCGTCAGCACTTGCGTCTGGTCGAATCGTAGAAGACAGCGAAGTTCACCCCTTCAACGGATTTGGTGAAACGGAAATCATATATATCCCGCTCGACCGGTACAGTTGGCACAACAGACAAGTAGTATTGGAACAAGATAACTTACAATGTATCATTCGTGGAGTTAAACATCTATGTGATCTGCTGAATATAACAGACACGCCAATCATACACGGTGTTAAAAAGCACTTCATCAAAAAGCTCGATGCAGAATGGATAACACTAGACGCGTGGTATGCAAAGCACTTCAAAAGATTCATACAATCAGACACCAAGCACAAAAGAATACTCAAGAACCGGAAAAACAACGCTTCACACTCTAAAGACGCACCATCGTGGTGGGATACATCCGAACCCGAATGGAAAGCTCTTGAACATGCAAGCAAAACACACAAAGCATTCCCGGCCAAAGAAGAACTAATCCGTAAGCTTGAACTCGATCGCTATGAATACTACGACACCAACCCAACATACGATATAACGCATAACGCAACTACACCGGAAGTTTGTTCAGCAAGAGTACGAGCATGTGCATATGTAAACCACCTACTACAAAACGAATCACCGGTAAAGCTAAACGAAAACACGCCATGCTTCGCAAAAATTGTAGTCAAAGCCCATCCAATGCTCAAATGCTACAACCACCCATACGAATACCCAAAACAAAGCAACCTACATAACAATGACCTCCTCGATTACCTCACCCGATAACGAAGAACAAACCGTACACTGGAAAAGTAACAAACGGTTCAACATAAACATCAAATCCGAAGAGATAACAGCACAGCTACACACACTCAAAGCAGGTACGCTTATGTGCAACCTACCCATCGGCCTCACTATCATGGCAAACGCGCATGAAATCATATTCAGGCTCGTGCCCAAGTGGCCAAACGGTAGAAGATGGGGACACTGCCAAGTCTCCTTCTCGAAAGACAACAAATCCGTATATCACTATGTAAGCCAACTACCAACAGAGAGCCATTGGCACTGGTTCAACTCAGCGGTTAGGGAATTACTTCCCATGGCTAGAAAGCTGTATAGTTAGTGATGCGATAAACCACACACGCCCGTCGGCAGAGTATGCACGCTCTGTCGGCGGGTTTTTTTATGGCAAGAGTAGTCAATGGCTAGAGAACTATCATGCGAATGGGGTGTGGTTGGG